>Ga0187827_10000583_pt1 | contig 57236 bp, 61 predicted proteins | sample ETNtaG_39_FD_167969 | JGI IMG/M metagenome (GOLD analysis project Ga0187827, IMG submission 167969) | Marine microbial and viral communities from oxygen minimum zone, Eastern Pacific Ocean - ETNP2014_SV_150_PacBio MetaG (Illumina Assembly) | ecosystem: Environmental > Aquatic > Marine > Hypoxic...
AAAAACATTGTTTAGCATTTCTTTCAATTAAATTCTATTGCTAAATATATCTCTCTAATTTTACTTTTTTATTCGGAGCAATAAGATATTCCTAGATGATTTATTCATCGATAAAGGTATTGGTAAAGATATTAGTAAAGATATTGGTGGATATATCAGTGAATTTATCGATAGATTTATATACTAGTTAATCAAAGTATACTTTTATGGCATTTGGAAGATGCATTTTATACAAAGAAATCCTGGATCTGGTAAACCCAAATGCAGAAATATGCCAATGAAAACAAACTACCAACACAAAATGAAAAAAAATCAAAGTAATTCTTGAAGAAAAATCAGAACATTAAACCAATAATAGAAAAATTTATATGCTCAATAACCAAAAAATAGAAAATAGATGAAAATAACCATAGATACAAAAGAGGACAGCCATGAAGAGCTGAGAAAGGTAATTAAGATGCTTTCTTCTTTAGTCGGGCAGGAAGTCATGAGCAACAATGGAGATATTTTTAATAGCGGCGAAGACACCAGTAATCAAGATAACAGCCAGGAAGCCACTCAATCTGGAAATGATATGTTTAACATGTTCAGCGGCAATTCCGAAACTAAGGCTGAAGATACAACAGAAAACAAGGAAGAAGAAAAAGAGGAAGTTGATTTAGGAATTCCAAAAGTAGAAGAGTATTAGATTTCTATTATCTTTCCTTTCTTGCCGACATTAATCACTTTTGTGTTCCCTATCTTCTCTTCTATTCCTTCAGCTTCATGCACATGGCTGCAAAGTAAAATATCGGGATGCAGTTTTTCCACAGCCTTCCTGAGGCCTGGGCTTCCGGGGAAATATTTTGTAAATTTCTCTATCTTGCTTCCGGAAGGATGAACGTGAGCTACCATGATTTTTTTGCTTAAATACTTTATTTTGTCAAATCCTTTTTTCAACAGGCCATAAATCTCATCCTCTTCCAGTTGAAATAATCCTATATTGGCGCCTCCGCACCCAAACAATCCAACATCCTTGTACTTTACAGAATAGCCATGTAAATTCTTAACCCCATATAATTCAGATAAAAAATCAGCAGTAGCGACTGTTTCATGGTTTCCTGGTATAAGCAATACCTTTTCCTTTCTTTTTGTAAATGGCCCTATCAGATTTTCTGTAGACTGCTCAGCCATCGTAATATCCCCGCACAATATTACAAGATCAACATGCTCCTTCTTGGCTCTCTCAGCAAGCTTCTCTGCAATGCTGATATCTCCATGTATGTCCCCTGCAGCAAGTATTTTTAATTTACTATTCCTGTCTTTATTTTCTTCTTTTGCTTTTGTCATGTTAAATAAAGGTAAGAAATAGCGTTTAAAAAGTTTCTTGTTTTCAGGGTTGGTGTTAAAGCCAGTGCCCCTTATAAACACTTCTCAGCTTCTCCAATTAATTTCCTGATATGCCCTACAGATTCCTCAAAATCCTTTTTTTCCCTGGATGATAATTTCAGCTCAATGATTTTCTCAATACCATTATTTCCTATAACAACAGGAACATTAACAAAACAGCCATTCACATCATATTCCTTATCGCAGTAAGCGCTGCACGATAAAATTCTCTTTTTGTCTTTTAGTATCGCCTCAGCAATTTCTGCAACACCTGCTCCCGGAGCATAAGAAGTAGATAATGTTTTTAACAGGTTTATGACCTCTTTTCCGCCTTTCTTTGTCCTTTCCACAAGAGCATCTATTTTTCCCTTTGGCAACAGCTCAGGCAATAGAATTCCCCCTACTGAAGAATGTCCTGGCAATGGCAACATCATATCACTATGGCTCCCGATAACAATAGCATTAACATCATTAACAGAGGCATCAAGCTCTTCAGCTATAAATGTCCTAAACCTTGTTGAATCCAAATTTCCGGCCATGCCTATGACTTTATTTTTTTTGAATCCACTAATCTTAAAAGCAAGATAAACCATTGCATCTACGGGATTGGTAACAACAATCAAAAATGAATCCGGGGCATATTTGGCTATTTTTTCAGTAACTTCTTCGGTGATTTTTGTATTTATCTGCATTAAGTCTTCCCTGTTCATCCCTGGCTTTCTCGGCATGCCTGCTGTCAGAACAACTATATCTGAATCTTTGATCTTACTAAAATCATTTGTCCCGTTGATATCAACATCAAATCCTATTACTGGCCCTGCTTCCAATAAGTCAAGGGCTTTGCCTTTAGCCATGTCTTCATTAATATCAACCAATAATATATCAGCAAGCTCTTTTGAAGCTATCCAATGGGCTGCTGTAGCTCCCACTCCGCCAGCCCCTATTATTGATATTTTTGGCCTTGGCATTTTATTACCTCTCAATAACCTTAACCTCATCCGTCAAATCAACAATTTTGCTTGGACTTCCCTTGATGGCATCCTCATAAACAATAAAATCAACCTTGCTTTTTATGTCTGTATCCAAATCATTTAAAGAAGTCATGAAATCAGATCCTGTTTTGTTTACAGACGTTGTTATGATTGGTAATCCAATTTCACTTGCAAAATTACTAAACCAATGATCAGGTATTCTTACTCCCAATGTATCTGTATTCGGAGCAACATTCTCTGCAACACAATCTTTTTTTCGCTTTAGAATCAAAGTATAAGGTCCGGGCAGCCTTTTTATCCATTCCCGTGCATTTTCATTAACAACGCAGTGCTCATCAATCCATTCCTTGAATGGAGCAATAACAGAAAACGGGCTTCCATTCCTTTCTTTTATCTTTCTTATCTTGTCTACTGCTTCTTTATTAACAGCGCTGCATCCTATCCCATAAATTGTATCAGTGGGGTAGATAAACACAACATTATTTTCAATCAAACTGGTTCTAATAATGTCTTTCTCGCTTTCAAACTCCTCTTTGCTCAGAATCCTCATAAAAAAAGAGAATTTAAGAGTATTTTTATATGTTGCGTTATAAAGGGCTCGCAAATTGATGCTACCTATATCTTCTACAGAGCCATCATAGATTCCTTATACTTTGTTTTCTCACGCTCTGCTGCCAATAAAAATTCTCAATAAAATCAATCTTTGCCTTATAATCCTTCCACTCCACAAAATGTTTTTTAAAGCCAAAAAGCTTAAACATTTTCATGCACTCAAATAGCCGATCATAAAGCCCTGCTCCATTGAGCTTATACTGTCTTCATCAACATATTCTTCTATTCCTTGCTCAGTATATATATCCAGTTCTTCTTCCATTCCAATCACCTCTTATTTTTTAGTTTTTTTCCAGTAATTTGCCGGAAAACTGCAAATCAAAACTATCCTGTGTCTTTAAAGTCAATTCCTTAATCTGCCTGTAAAACAAATCCTTTATTGTTTCATTGCTTAGATCCATTTTTTATTCACCTCATTTTTATTTGAAAAAGTTCATATACCAATATTACTCATAATATTTTGAGGGCATCAAACTCCTGTTCCGCCAAGTTAGCGGCCTTTTTTTATTTTTAATAAAAATTGGGTTTGGGGCAGGAAATGTTTAGGGGTGAATTTTTCCTGCCAGCCTCCCAAAAACATAATACTATGTTAATATTCAAATTCATTTATATACCTCGCGCGAGGATGTCCAGTGCTAAGAAATGCCGTCGGTAACCACTGGACATTATTTATTTTCAATAGTGAAAGAAATAACTTTTATATATAACAAAAATTACCAATATTCATGCAAAGAGCCCACATCATAATTCATGGCTTGGTCCAGGGAGTATTTTTCAGGCACAATACTAAAAAGCTAGCCTTAGATCTGGGATTAAAAGGCTTTGCAAGAAATAATGAAGATGGCACAGTAGAGATTATTGCTCAAGGACATGATGATAAGATAAAAGAATTGATTGAATTCTGCAAAACAGGCCCAAAATCAGCAAAAGTAAGCAAAATTAATGTAAAATTTGAAAATCCAAAAAATGATTTTAATTCCTTTGAAGTAATATAATAAAAACCTATTTTTTCTGTTTATTAACGGGAAATACCCAAAAATATTTAAATAAGCTCCAAATTATCGTCCATAATAAAATAAAAAGGTGGTTAAACATGGGAAAAGTAATTAATAAAGCCGGAGTAAAGAGAGAGAAAGGATATCTTTATTTTCTGGACAAGAAAGGAAATGTTGCCAAAGTGGCAATGAAAAGAGCCGGAAAAAAGGCAAATAAAAAGCAGACATGTGTTGCCAAGACAGGAATCAAGAGAAAGTCAGGATACCTGTATTATATAGACAAAAAAGGCAATGTCTGCGAAGCAAAGATGCAGAGAGGCGGAAAGAAAAAGAAAAGAAGGTAATTTTTTTTTATTTTTTTTATTTTTGAATAAATTTTTAAATAACAAATTATTTCTATTCACCATGGCTACTAAAGAAGATATTATCAAAGCCCTGAAAAAAGTTGATGATCCTGATATAGGCATTGACATATGGACTTTAGGGTTTATTTACAATATCGAGATTAAAGAGCCAATAGTAAACATCAAGATGACCTTAACATCTCCAATGTGCCCTTACGCTCCTATGCTGATAGAAGAAGTCAAGACAAAAGTAAAGGAAATCAAAGGAATAAGTGAAGTGAATGTTGAGATGGTCTTTGACCCGCCATGGGAGCCTTCTGAAGAATTAAGGGCAACTTTAGGTGTTTAAGAAAATAATATTTTTTAAAAAACTTATTTTTTTTATAATTATTACCTTAATTTTAAATCAGAACTCAGTCAGTTTCTTTGTCGGGCTTGCATACTTTACAATGCTTGTATTTCCATCCTTTCCGCCGCTTGTCTTTTTAACAGTTACAAACTTGTTCTTCTGCAATTTGTCAATTTTCCTTTGAAATGACTTGTAACCTAAATCTCCGCCTTTTGCTTTATAGATATCAAACAATTCCCCTATCTTTTTTTCCGTATTTTTTTTAATTATCTCAAGTATTTTCTGCTCATCTTCAATCAAATCAGAGCTTTTTTTTATTGTAAAATTGTCTGTTTTTTTCACTGCCTCTTCTGCATGCCCTAAAGTTATTTTTCTTGATGCTTTGTCTTCCGCTATGTTAGCAGATTCTTTCATCAGATACATTCCCATCCTCATATCCTGTGCCTCTACAGTTTTCTTTACAATCAGCTCAAATGCATCTTTATCCAGAGCATTAGGCACAAATGCATATCCTGACCTCTGCCTTAAAATGTCTCTTGTTTCTCCAAGGTTGTATGGCTTGAACTCCAGCATCTCCGACATAAGCCTTGACTTTATCCTGTCATCCAGACTCTCTATCCATTCGCTGTAGTTTGTAATAAGCAAAACAGTCTTTTTGTAAACATCCTCTAAAATTGCATATAAGAAATCAAAGTCCTCTAATTTGTCTATTTCATCAAAAGCAAAAACAGCAGCCTTTTTATTCAGCATGTTTTTTATCACTGCAAATAATTCCTCTGTCCTCTTGTTATGGGTTAATCTATAGCCAAGAATCTCGCATATCTCTACAATAATTTTAAACGTAGTATTTTTCTGCCAGCAATTGATATATATCGGAACAACCTCATCTGTTTCCTCTTCAAGCTCATTAAGCACAAACCTTATTGCAGCTGTTTTCCCAATGCCAGGAGCGCCATAAATAAACAAATTTTTTCCGTTCTTCCCTATCAATAATGGCTTTACGCAAGCTGCCACATGCCTCTGCTGATCCTCACGATGAGGCAATATTTTTGGCATAAAGCTGTACTCTAATGCAAGCTCATTCTTAAAAAGCGACTCGTCTGAACCGAGCATATCCTTGAATAAAGTCATAAAACACCCCTAAACATGATTAAAATATTTATGGTATTTATTTGTTTTGTTTTTTATAGGGTCAACATTAAAACAAGTGCTTATGCGTAAATTGCCAATTCAGCAAGCTCCGCAGGATATGTTATACGACCTGAGCAACGCATAGCGTTGCGAAGTTGAGAGGCCCTCTAAGGCCCCGCATAAGCACTTGCTTTGTTAATAACCTAATTTTCCCAAAAGAAATCATCTAAAAAACCTTATTTCACGCATTTCCCATCAAAACACGTACCTTCCCTGCACCCGCAAAGCTCGCAGTAATCGACTAATTTCCCGTTATCGCAGTACTTTGATTTTATTATAGTGGAACATTCCTGGTAAAGGCTTCCATCAGCGCAGCTTCCCTGCCCCATCTGGCTTAAATCAAAAGAATCAGCAACCTGTTCATTCTCCAAAACCACAAAACCAGTAGTTTCCGGTTCTGATGTAAACAAACCCAGTAAAGTTACAACCAGCAGCACTGAAAGCAGCATCCCATAATAATTCCCCTTTTTATTGAACATAATCCTGTTCAATATTCAAAATTTAAATATGTTTCGTTTTGGTTAGCTTAAATTTTTCTCAAAAAATCCCAAGACCCTGTTTTCATATTCTTCCTTATTCAGTGCATAAGTCTGTCCATGTCCTGCATTTTCCACAATCCAAAGCTCTGTTTTTTTGTTTGCATTATGCAATATCTGCGCTTCATTAGCATCTATTTGCCTGTCTTTCTTTCCATGAATAATAAATATAGACTTATTTTTCTTTTTAATATCAGTTGCAGGGCTTACATCTTTAATATCAATGCCAAAAAATAGTTTGCTATAAACTCTTGTCAATAAGACAAAGGGTGGTTTTAAGAAATAAAAATTCCTATACATACTTTCTATCATATTGTTTAAGTTCGAATATGCGCTGTCAGAAACAATTGCATCAATGTTTTCATTTTTATTCATGATAGCTACAGCGCCACCCAATGAAAATCCCAAAGCGCCAATATTCCCTGTATCCTCTCTTGTTTTTAAGTAAGAAACCGCTCCATCCAAATCATTGACTTCTTTGAAGCCGGCAGTTGTATATTTTCCCTCGCTTTCACCAAAGCTTCTGAAGTCAAATAAGAACACATTGAATTTTTCCAGTAAAAACATGGAAAATGGCAGTACATCAGCCTTGTTTGTTGGGTAGCCGTGCATCACAATTATAGTATTATTTCCCTTACCAGGCAAAAACCACCCTTTCAGCTTTAGCCCATCAGAACTTTTGAAAGCAACATTTTCATATTCTAAATCAAGGATTTCAGGAGTAAAATGCGCAGGCCACTTCCCGGGCCTTATAGACATATAAAACGTAAAGAAGGAAAAAATTATTATAAAAAGGACTATGTAAAGTAAAATCAGAATTGTGTTCCTTGGGATTAAGTTTAACATTGATACATTATTATAATATAAATATAAAAAGATTTCCATAAGCTTTAAATACCGACTTTTATTCTCATTTCTTATGGCAAACACAATCGCAGTTGTAGGCATGCAGTTCGGCGATGAAGGCAAGGGAAAAATAATAGATTATCTTGCAGAAACAGCAGATGTTGTTGCGCGATTCAATGGAGGCAATAACGCAGGCCACACTATTGTAGTTAATAATAAAGAATTTATCTCTCATCTGGTGCCATCAGGAATTCTTCACAAGGGAAAAATAAACATAATTGGAAATGGCCTTGTTGTTGATCCAAAAGTTTTAACAGAAGAAATAAAAGAGCTAAAAGACAAAAATGTGAAAGTAACTCCTGACAATTTAATTATCAGTGAAAACGCGCATATCATTCTTGAAAAGTACATAGCAGAAGATAAGGAAAAAAACAGGCATTTAGGCACTACTTCAAGAGGCGTTGGGCCTGCATACGCAGCTAAAACATCAAGGTCAGGGATAAGAGTTATGGATTTTACAAGCCAGGATAATAAGTTTTCTAAAGAACTGAAGCCATTTGTTAAAAACACAACCTTAATCATTAACGAACTGATTGATAAAAATAAAAAAGTCTTGTTTGAGGGAGCCCAGGGAGCCTTATTGGACATTGACCATGGCACTTACCCTTATGTTACATCATCCAATGTAATTGTTGGAGGGATCTGCACAGGATTGGGCATCGGCCCTAAAAAAATAAGCAGGGCATTGGGTGTTGGAAAAGCCTATGTAACAAGAGTGGGAGCAGGACCATTCCCGACTGAAGTCAAGGAGGATATAGGAAAGCATCTTCAGGGAAAAGGAAAAGAATTCGGGGCAACAACCGGAAGGCCAAGGCAGGTTGGCTGGTTTGATGCACTGATGGGAAAATACGCTGTTATGATAAACGGTCTGGATGCGCTTATACTGACAAAGCTGGATATTCTCTCAGGATTAAAAAAAATAAAAATATGCGTTGGCTACAAGCATAAAGACAAAATAATTAAAAACTTCACAACAAATCTTGATGTTCTTGAAAACTGCGAACCCATATATGAGGAGCTTCCCGGATGGAACGAGGACATAAGCAATATAAAGGAATTTCAAAAACTGCCGGAAAACGCAAAAAAATACATCAAAAGAATCGAGGAGCTTCTTGGAATTCCAGTCTGCATTGTCTCGTTAGGACCTGACCGGGAGCAGACAATCATAATGAAAGAAGAGTTTTTGTTCTAAAGCTTCTCAACCATAACCTTACCCTTGCTGGCCTTGATCACAACCTCATCCTGCTCATCGAACTTCGAAAGGTTTGTGATTAATTTCGGAAGCAGTATCCTGTCCGACCGAAAGTCAAGGTTTGACACAATCTGCTGCTCTGCTGATTTTCCTGCTTTACTCACTCCAAGGTCCTCGAATATCTTTGAGGTTTCTGATGACTTTCCTTTTTCAGAAAAATGTTTTGCCTTTTCATATAAGTATTTTGCAATCTTGTCAACTACATCTATTTTCGTAACCTCAATTATTCCCTGCAGGCCAGGGCTTAAATTCGCTTCAATGACTTCCGGTCCCTTGACCGATTCAAGTATGTCTACTGCGCAGATCTCAGCGCCAATGGACTTTGCAGTATTGACAGCAATCTTCCTTGAAAAAGTGTCCAATACAATTGCTTCTCCTTTTGCGCCTGCGTGTATGTTTGCCCTTTTCTCCCCTATAACTGCCTTTCTTTTCATAGCAGCAACAACATTGTCCCCTACTACAATTGCCCTTATGTCCGAGCCGTCTGTCTCAACATATTCCTGTATCAAAAAAGGCTGTTTCAGGCTTTCAATCGTGTCAAGCATTGAGGATGCTGATGCAAAGGAATCCCCAAACATGACTCCCTTTCCCTGCGTGCCCTGTGGAAACTTCAATATTATCGGAAACTGCACCTGCTTTAGTATTTTTTTTGCCGCGTTTATTGAAGAAATGACATATGTTTCGGGCATCGGTATGTTGTAATGCTGCAGCGCAAGATGCGTAAGCAATTTATCATGCCCTATTGTAAATGTATTCGGCTTTATTGGCATGTAAGTGGAGTTATAGAAAGCAGTTGTTATTGACCTGAGCAAAGGAGCATATCTAAAAGAGCCTTTTGCATACATGCAGTCAGATTTTTGCAGCGGCTTGCCATTATACAAAACTGAAAGCTTTTTGCTTGAAAGGACAACTTCCACTCCCTTAATATCAATATTTTCAACTTCATCAAAATACTTTTTCATAGCCTCAAGAGTCATTAAGCTGCTTTTGCTCCCAAGTGACATCAATGATGCTTTCATTTTAGGTGTTGTAATTGATTTATTTTTTAATTGTAATTTTTATATAGTTTAATATTATTTTAACTCTTATTTTTTATTATTGGAATTTTTTAAATTGGGTTTTATTTTTTAGACGGATTGACCAAAAACCCATGCTTCAAAAGGCTAACTCCAACTAGTACTGTATATTTCATATGGCTCCTGTCCACCAGAGTGAATTCAGTCTTCATTTTTTTCCCTGCAATTAAAATTTCTGCCTCTATTACGGGCCTCAGCTTATTCCCATGCGCAGATTTGACCATTTTTGACTTTATAACAGGCCCTAGCTTCAACTTTGTTGCAAGGCCTATATCAATAGAGCTTTTTGTTGCTCCTGTATCAATCTTCGCCATTACTTCTTTTCTATTCCCGTTGGTGGACAGAAGACCGACATTTTCCGTTAATCCCACGATGATTTTCCCATTGACCTTAGCTCGCTTCTTCATAAGGCAAAAGAGTATTATTTTGGGTTTTTAAGGTTTTCTAATTTACTCAGCCAAACAAGAAAACAACAATAATATACTTCAGCAGCAATCCAAGAAAGCTGTAAATCACTAGATTCTTGAAATTATACCTTAGCATTCCAGCTACCAGTGAAAGCACAGAAGAAGACAACGGCAGGGAATTAAACACAAAAACCGTAAGATTGCCGTATTTGTCTATATAGCCTTTAGTTCTTTTATACCTTTCCTTTCCAATCATCTTATTAATGACCTGCCTGCTTACCAAATAGCCTATAACATAATCAATTATTTGCGCAGCCATTGCAGTTAAAAGTGCTGCTGTAAGCAATACCGGAAGGTTAAAACCCTCAATAGCATAATATGCAAAAAGAATCTCAACCGGCATAAGCAAAAAGAACAGGTAACCGGAAAAATGTATTAAAGAAAATGAAAATAAGTCGGGCTGCCTTTCGAGGTAAATCTGCCTTCCTATTGTGAGCGAGGAAATAAGTATCACTACTATCGTAATTAAAATTGTTGACAGATAAAATTTATTTCGCATAGCTCATACCTTCTCAAACAGCTCAATGACTTTTTCCTTGCCTAATGTAAGGATAAAAGGCGCTAGTTTAGGGCCGCGTTCCTTATCCAATAAAACCTGATAAGCAGCCTTAAAAAAATCAACGTTTTTAATGCCTGTTTCCTTGCATATGCTGTAAAACTCCTCAAACAATGTTTTCTCATCCCATTCTTTTTCTTTCAAAGCATTAACAACAAGATGCAAAGCCTTTTTTTCCTTGCTGCCAATCTTCAGGTCTTTTGGGACTTCTTCCTGCACAGTAAATTTAACTTCTTCTGGAGCGTATTTTTCTAACCATACTTTTGCCTTATTAATTCTATCAAAAATAATATCATGCATCTTTTTGTTATAATGTCCTGTTTTTTCCAGACTTCTTACAACATCATCTTCATGTGGGCTAATCTGCATAACCATAGCTGCATGAGCAAAAGTAATATTTGCCGGATATATTTCTTTGCCGCAACTGATCTCAACCAATCTTTTCATGTGCTGCTCTTCTTTTTCATTGTCTAACTTAATTTTACCAAAGTAAACATTAGTATGCGCATCATAATCATCATAAAGTTTTGGCAAATCTTTCCACGAGAAGCTTCTTGTTTTCATGATCCTCTTATTATAAAAAAATTTTAAAAGCTCTGCCGGAGCAACATCCAGCCAATCCCGGGGGTAAACTACATTTCCCACAGAAGCGGACATTTTTTCCCCGTCTATCATCAAATGCTCATAGAATATAGGGACGGGCATCGGAAAATTAATCAGTTTTTCAGCTATTTCCGCATTAATCCAGAAAGCGCTGTTAGGAACTTGATATTCTTTTCCAGCTCCCTCACTAACAATCTTCCATCTTGCCCATTGCGCAGCCCATTCTGATTTCCATAACAGCTTTCCATTGCCTTTTAAGGGGTCATCTTCACCTTTATGGTTGCACCCAACTGCTTTTGAGCTTTCAAACTCATAATCCTTGCAGGAATACTTTACAATGCCGTTGGAATATTCCTTGACCGTTGTTGTAACTATCTTTCCGCAGTTTTCGCATATTGGCTTCCAGGGGCTAAAGTTCTTATCCAGTTTATTGGTACGGTGCTTGTTTTGTAATTCCCTTACCTCGTCTGCCTTTTCCAGAATTTTTTTTATGTATTTGTTAAATTTCCCTTTTTTATACTCTTCCCTCATGGAAAATTTCTCCATTTTTATCGTGACAAACTTATCCAGAACTTCAAAGTACTCTGCCTTAAAGCGTTCTGCATAGTTCTTATAATTCCCATCAGGGTCAGGAACATCAGTTACCGGCATTCCAATATATTTTTCAAATTCTTTTGGCACATTTTTAGGGATTTTTCTTAATGGGTCCATATCCTCTGCAACCCAGATTAATTTTGCTTTGGCTTTTGCATCCTTTAATGCCCTGAAAACAGTCTCTCCACGAATAGTATCGCTTAATCTTCCGATATGCAGTATTCCAGATAAAGAAGCAGAAGTCTTTACTGTAAAAACATCAAATTTTGGGATTTCCTTCTCAGTATAGTGAAATTTTTTCCTTGTAAGTATCTGGTTGGCAAGCTGGTCTGCCCAGAAAAGCTCATCAGTTTTCTTATCGTTCTTATCTTTCCCCATAGAGAAATAAAAAATACAATGTTATTATATAAAGATTTTGGAAAAATAAAATTAATTGGAATTAAAATTTAATAAATAAAATTTCTTTAAGAAAATAATTATCAAATAGAAACCCTTATATAACATATAAACATTATGTTACCATAATAACAAAATAATTGGTGATTTAAATCGTAACTGTAAGCCACTTGGTAAAAAAACTTGTAAGCGAAAATACTTTCTTATTGGAGGCAATTAGCAAAGATTTGATTAGCTATGGAAATCTGGCAGAGCAGTTAAAGCCGGAGATTGAAAAAGAATTGGGGAAAAAAGTGAAGGAAGCTGCAATTGTAATGGCATTGCGAAGATATGCTGAAGAGCTTCATGGATTTGATAAAAAAGCCAAATTTAAATTCAAGGGAGAAATAATCATGAGGACAAATATCATGGATTTTAATATTGTCAAGTCCAATAAGCTATCAAGTAAAATAAAAAATCTCTATAGTATTATAAATTTTGAAAGAGGAGATATATTAAACATTATTTTGGGAAACAATGAAGTCAGCATAATCACCAATGAAAAATACAGGGAAAAAATCTCTAATTTTTTGAAGGGGGAAAAAATCCTTAATAAAGAGCATAGCCTTGCAGCCCTGAGCATCATATTTTCTAAAGATGATTTTTTTGACACGCCGGGGGCTATTTTCACCGCATCAAGAAAGCTGGCATGGGAGCAGATAAACATTTTTGAGATTGTATCCACGATGACAGAACTGACATTTATCCTGAGCAAGAAGGATTCCATGAAAGCATACAATATTCTAAATGAGTTAATTGGAAAATAATGGGCCCAGAGGGATTCGAACCCCCGGCTTCAAGATGACTTCATCCAAGGGATTAAGCATCCTCTGGAAATAAGAGTCTCGCGCTCTTTCCTGCATCGCCTGAATTTCAAGCAAAGTACCAGGCTGAGCTATAGGCCCATATAAAAATTTTAGAATCAACGGTTGTTTAAAAAATTAACTGCTAAACCATCTTTAAGCTTCCGGTTATCTTATCGATTTTCTCTTCTTCATCAGGACCCACTCCTAAACAAGTAACAGTTCCCGGCTCAACAACAGTATGGCCTGCATCCTTAATCAAAGCGACTTTAATCCCTTCACCCTCTAAAATACCCATATACTTAAACAGCTCTTTTTCATCAGCAACTTTAAGAGCCACTTTTTTGCCGCCTTGCTGTTTCCATTCAGAAATCATTTTTTTATCTGATTTAGAAGCTACATCCAAAGAAGCATGTGCAACCTGAATTGATAATTTCCCTTTCGGAAGTTTCAAATCCTGCCTTACCAATATTACTTGCTTATAATTCATTTTAAATATCAAAAAGCTTCCCGTCAAAATATACCTTGGGGTTCTTAAAAACCTGGTCAAGGTGTATTATCGCAAATATGTTTCCCCCAAACCAGTAATTGCTTCCGATCCCTACATGAGCAGTTCCCAAGACCTTATCATCAACAATTGTTGCTCCTATAATTTTTGCCTTTGGATTCAGTCCAATCCCAAATTCACAGATTCTTCGGACACTGCCGGGATGCTTTGCAATAGAGGCTGCCCAGTCCAGAGTATTTTCAAGCTCCTTTGCCTCTTTTCCCCCTGTAATCTCTGTAATATTGCCCTCTTCAACCTTTAAGGTTATTGGGTCTTTTATGAGTATGGTTCCATTCTGTACCCTTGAACTGCCATCAATAACTATCTTGCCTTCTATTCTTTTTCCGTTGGGAGAAGCATAGACTTCTCCGGCAGGCAAATTTCCCCCGGAACCCGGCATGGTATAGTTGCCATCCGCAACTATCCCCTTGATTCCTTTTATGTTATAATGCAGGTCTGTTCCTGCTTCTGTTGTTACATGTATCTCATCTGTATCATCAAAAATCTTCTTTAATCTTTCATGGCTTGCCTGGAAAGGCTTATAGTTTATATCCATTGCATCTGTTATCTGCTCAATTTTGCTTGTTTCTAAATCACCTAAGCTCATAGCAGACACAAATCTGTGGTTTTTTTTCTTGACCCATCTCCTGAAGCTCTTTCCTAGCTCTTTTATGTTTCCAAGCTTGTCAGACATGTTTAATATAATCACATTGTTTTCCTTCAGCTCTGACAATGACCTGACTACGTCTTCATCCGCAATGCTCCCTCTGCTTTTTACGTTTTGAAAAACAAGCTTTGCATCAAGATTAAGCTGCTGGGCTGCAAGATAGTAAGTTCCGGACATAACTGCAGCGACATTCCTGTTTTCAGACCCTATGTCCCCTATTACAAGTATCTTTTCGTCCTTTATTCCCAAGCATGGGCCAAATAATTTTTTTACCCTAAAAGAAAGCTTTTCTGACAGCTCATAGAGGTTATTTTTCTTCAGCCAGTTCAGTGATTCAACTGTTTCCATAGCATCCATGATTTTTCCAGGTATTTTAAAAGTTTTGGTTTTTCTGAGAAGTCCTCTGAGGTCCGCATAATCACTGGTTTTACCGTCTTCCAAACAAAACCAAAAACTATAAAAATAGAATTAATTCCTTTATTTTCATGCCAAAACCAGAAACTGTGGCAGGGCAGCCCTGTCCTTTATGCCACAAGAAGACATTGACATTGATGGAAGAAGACACAGAAGTTCCTTACTTTGGCAAAGTTTACATTTTTTCTATGACATGCTCTGACTGCAAATACCACAAGGCAGATATTGAAGCTGCTGAAAGAAAAGAGCCGTGCAAATACACTTTTGAGATTTCAAGCGAGAATGATTTAAAGACAAGGATTGTAAAAAGCTCAGAAGCAACTGTCAAAATCCCGCACATAACAACAATAACACCAGGTCCTGCTGCTCAGGGCTTTGTGACAAACATCGAGGGCATCCTAAAAAGAGTAATATACCAAATAGAGTCTGCAAGAGATACTGCTGAAGATGATGCTGACAAGAAAAAGGCAAAAAATATGCTCAAAAAACTCACCAAGATAATGTGGGGTCAGGAAAAGCAGAAAATAATCTTAGAGGACCCTTCCGGCAACAGCGCAATAATTTCAGATAAGGCAGAAAAATCAACGTTAAAAGTCAAATAATTAATTTAATTTTCTCTAAAATATTTAGAATCATTATATTTAAACTTGTATATCTTAAAATTTCTTGAATTTCTCAAAAAGATTTTTAAATAAGCTGTGATTCTACTATAATCGGTGGTTTTAATGGTAAAAATTGGAATAATAGGGGGATCAGGAGTTGATGACCCTAAAATTATGAAGGATGCGAAGAAACAGAAAGTTAATACTCCTTACGGCGCAATTTCAGACCTTGCTATAGTTGGAACTGTAAAAGGCGTTGATGTTGTTGTCATACCAAGGCACGGTGATTCTCACAGGATTTACCCGACTAATATAAATTTCAGGGCTAATATATGGGCAATGAAAGAACTCGGAGTTACCCATATAATTGCTCCAACTGCCTGCGGCTCGTTAAAAGAGGAAATTGAACCGGGCCATCTGGTTTTTATTGACCAATTTATAGACAGGACAACAAAAAGGCACCAGACTTTCTATGAAGGAGTTGAAGTGTGCCATATTTCAATGGCAGAGCCTTTCTGCAAAAAGATTAGAAGCATACTTATAGATGGTGCAAAATCACTTAAGATACCATACCATGAAAAAGGCACCATGGTTACAATTGAAGGCCCCAGGTTTTCAACAAAAGCTGAAAGCAATCTGTTTAGGTCATGGGGAGCAGACACAATAAACATGACAACTATTCCAGAGGCAGTTTTAGCAAGAGAAGCAGGAATATGCTACCAGCCGATTGCAATGTCCACAGACTATGACTGCTGGCATGAGTCTGAGGAAAATGTTACAGTTGACATGCTGATAGAAACAATGCACAAAAACGCAGACAATGTAAAAAAAGTCATGATTGAAGCAATAACAAAGATAAAGGACTGGGAATGTGATTGCAGGGAAGAGATTAAGAAAGCGAAGCTTTAATTTAAAAAAAAATCATTCGTCCATCTCAACAATTACCTTAATAGAATCCTTTGCTTCAGCAACCAACTTAAAGCCCTTTCCAATATCCTCAAATTTCAGCTTATGTGTTATCATATCATTTAAATCCAATTTCTTCTCTGAAATCAACTCAATTGCCTCTTTTAAGTCTCTTGGTGCAGCTCCATAGGAAGTCATTACCTTAACCTCATTCCTCCAAAAATCGTTTATTGGAACCTCAAGCTTTTCATCCGGCTTTGGAACTGCAAAAAACAAAATCCTGGAGCCTTTATCCGCTAATTTCAAAGCCTGTTTTGCTGCAATTAAAGATCCTGTACAAACAATTACTAAATCAGGAAGCCTTCCATCATTAAATTCTCTAATTTTTTCATCCAAATTATCTGTTGCATTAAGAACCAAGTCTGCACCAAATTTTTTAGCAGAATTCAACCTAAAATCATTAATATCAGTTGCAATTATTTTCTTGACTCCTTTAGATTTAGCAAGTGCAATATGCATCAATCCGGAAATTCCGCTGCCTATTACCAATAATGCATCATCTTTATTCAAATCTGCAACCCTCTGCCCCCTTATAATGCAGGCTAACGGCTCAATAAAAGTCCCTTCATCAAATGACATTCCATCAGGCAGATTAAAGGTTCCAAGCTCAATATTTATCTTTGGTATCCTGATATATTCTGAATACCCTCCAGGAAAGAAATTAGTCTTGTGTAAAGTTTCACATGCAGTCTCATGCCCATTCTCACAGTAATAGCACTTTAAACAAGGAACGTGATGGCTCACAAAAACCCTATCACCCACTTTAAACCCCTCAACATTTTTTCCTACCTTATCAATTACTCCTGCAATTTCATGCCCCAACACTATTGGAGCTTTTTTTATCCTATACCATTCCATCACATCGCTGCCGCATATGCCTGAAGCAATTGTCTTTACTAAAATCTCATCATCACTGATCTCAGGAATAGGTTGCTCTTCTATCCTAATATCATTGTTATTGTAATACATTCCCACGCGCATCTTAACCAAATAGTTTTACAGAAGTCAATAAAAAGGTTTCTAAATATTAATAGAATTTTATATTAAAAATTCACTTCTCATTTTTGTATATATCAAAAGCCTCTTTAACAGAAACATTCTTGTGGACAATAGCATTGATTGCTTTTATCATTCCTATAGGATTATCTGATTGAAAGATATTTCTTCCCATATCAACGCCTACAGCTCCATCCCTGATTGCATTAGAAGCCATCTGCAGTGCATCTTTCTCTGGTATTTTTTTGCCTCCGGCAATTACAATCGGTACTGGACATCCTTCAACTACTTTATCAAAATCCTTTTCGCAATAATAAGTTTTGACAATATGAGCGCCCATTTCCGCGCATATTCTTGAAGCTAATCCTAGATATCTTGCATCTCTAACCATATCTTTTCCAACAGCAGTTATTGCCAAGACTGGCATACCGACATCCTCTGCTTCATTAACTAATCTTCCTAGATTAGATATTGTCCTGTCCTCATTTTTTGCACCGACAAAAACAGACATGCCAACTCCAACTGAATTTAACCTTAAAGCTTCTTTCATAGAAGTTGTTATATCCTCATTAGAAAGTTCTCCTAAAATACTAGTGCCTCCGGAAACCCTTAAGAAAATCGGAACATTTGTATTTGCATCAATACAATTTCTTAATATACCTCTTGTAATAAACAAAGAGTCTGCATAAGGCAGTAATTTAGGCAAATCTTCTTTTGGATTTTTTAATCCTGTAGTTGGCCCTTGAAAATAGCCATGATCTACTGCAAGCATGACTGTTTTACCTGTTTTTGGGCTTATTGTCTTTGACAGCCTATTTTTTAATCCCCAGTCCATTTTATTAACAGAAAAATATTTCCATATTTAAGGGTTTTGGATTTGCAAAGAATTTATGAGTTTTAAGTATATTAACTTTGGTTATGCAAATAAAATCTTATTCTAACCCTTCAACTTCTTCCTTCATTTCCTTAAGAAACCGCACAAAAAAAGCCTCAAACCTATGCTTCAGCAATGGAAACATTATTGGTGCTAAAGGCCCTTTAAATTCTTCTATATTCTCTACTTTAGTTTTATTCCCGATTTTCTCAAATCTAAATGTGTGAATGCCTCTTATTGTTTTCCTCATGCCTGTCCATGTAACTTTTCTGTAATCTTCTATTTCAATTACTCTTGCATTTGATTCAACATTCTTGAATGGCAATACACCTGTTAAAATCTGTCTGAAAGACGAATTCAAGTCCCATTTATCTGAAGTTATCCAACTAGCTTTAGCAATATTGCTGCTCCATCCCTGCCATTTTTCCAAATCAGAAAATACATGCCATACCTTTTTAATTGGAGCATTAATGATAATATCCTTTTTAACCATCATTTTCATATAATAATATTATTCAAATAATTCATCTATAAATCCAAATCACTCATATCAATAACATTCTTTTTGTCTTCATCATCAGACATCCTAGGGCAGGCAGTATTAATCCATAGATCGATAAATGGAAAGTTTTCAATTTCATTTCCATCCAAAGTGTCAAAAACAAACACAAAGCATTTCTTCCCTTTATTTTCAATCTTTTCCTTTATCTCATTGGCTTTTTTATAGCTGCATTGCCCTGGCTTTACAGAAACCATTATCCCTATATTGCCTGCATGAAGAAACTTCACATAGCCTGCTTTTTTTCTTTTTTCATATTTTTCAATTCCGGATTTATCTAATCTTGAAAACAAGCTTGTAGCAGGATTAAAACAAAACACATCTTTTTTTGTGCTTAAGAAAACTCCAATAGGATGGAAACTTCCAGAGCCTATATAAAGAAAACTATCAACTTTATCTTTGATTTTACATCCAGAACTTGAATCACACCCAAGAACCTGCCCTTCCTGTTTTTGGTTTCCCTTGCCAATAAGCACTACCTTCCCATTTTCTTCAAGATATTTTTTTATTTCAGCTGCTTTCTCAATAAACTGCGCTGTTGTAACTATGCCTATTTTTTTTGGCAACTCATCCAGCTTAATTTTGCCCAATTCAATTTTTCCAACATATTTTGAAGGGATAAATATTGTTTTCATATCTAGGGGAATTATTATTTGATATTTAAATGCTGTTAAAATTTAATGGCCCTAACCAAAAAGCCAATCAACCAGAACTGTAGCATAGCATCCTTTTGCCAAAGAAAACTTCACTTTAATCTTTTCCTTATCTTTATTCAACTCGTCCTTTCCTTGATTTTCAATTTCAAAATCATCTACTCTGACAAAAGCATTTCTTTCATCCCCTTCTGAGCTTAATTCCGGAAATGGCCTTATTATAAAATCCCTATAATTTATTTTTTCCTCTTCCATTATTTTTTCTATCATTCCTTCAATTTCCTTATTTTCTATTTCAGTTCCAAAGCCAATTATCGGAATTTTTACATTTATTATATTTTTTTTATAAATATTATTTTCACTATCATCTTCATCATTTTTTTCATTTTGATTATTGTTTTCATTATTTTCCTGTTTCTGGCTATTGATGTAAATCTCTAATGTTTTATTGAACAAAAAAGACTGGTATGCATGGACATATAATTTCAACAGCTTCACTGGAATCAGCTTTAACGCTCCGATATAATCATTTTTGCACTTTTCCAGATGAACTTTAATCTTTTCATTATAATCCGTATTGCTCTCTAAAATTAATTCAATTGCCTTGTTAAAATCATTTTTTATTATTTCCCTGCCGATTGCATCATTACTGCTGGAAAATCTCTGCTCTCCGAAATAATTCGGCATGAAAATATTGTCATTCTTTGTTTTTCCCCTTATTTTATCAATATCTCTTTTTTCCAGGTTCCTTATTGTTATCTCAAAATCATTTCCCCTTAGCTTTCCGGGATAAATTTCCTCGTTTCCCTTGCCTAAATATTCCAGTTTAATATCTTTTATTAACAAATCCTCAATATCTTTATTCCCATTCTTTACAGAGATGACCTGCTCTGTCACTGCATTTTTATCCTTATTGCCTGCAAATCCGATGCTTTTCTCGCTAATTCTTAAATTCTCAGCTATCCTCTGCACTGCCCTAAGAGTATTGTAGTTTTTCTTTTTCAATAGAAAATAAGAATACTGTCCAGTTTCATTTAGTTCGGTATCATTAATTTCCCTGACAATAAAATCCTCTGGGATTTGTTTAATTTTTTGCATTATCTTAGAAATACCAAAGAAAATAAAAAACTGCCTATTTGCACATCATCTTGATCATCTCAACCATCCTGCATGAAAATCCATACTCGTTGTCATACCAAGCGCTTATCTTAACTAGCTTTCCAATAGCTTTTGTAAGCGGTGCATCAAATATGGATGAGTGGCAGTTCCCGATAATATCAGATGATACTAATGGCTTTTCTGAATACTCTAAAATTCCTTTAAGGTAAGTTTCAGATGCCTTTTTCATTGCATCATTTATTGCTTCAACAGTAACATCCTTCTTGACTAAGCAAACAAAATCAGTAATTGAGCCGCACGGTACAGGAACTCTAAAAGCAGTTCCATCCATCTTGCCTTTAAGATTCGGCAATACTTCCCCTACTGCCTTTGCAGCGCCGGTTGTTGTTGGAATAATATTGACAGCCGCCGCCCTTCCCCTCCTCAAGTCCTTATGCGGCAAATCCAATAATCTTTGGTCATTTGTATAAGCATGTATTGTTGACATAAATCCAGATTCCAGTCCAAACTCCTTGTCCAGAACCTGCACAACAGGAACTAAGCTGTTTGTGGTGCATGATGCATTGGATACAATATCGCAGGTTATGGCTTTGCTAACTCCTTTAACAACAGTTTTAATCTCTCCTCCTTTCCCTGGCGCAGAAAGCAGCACTTTTTTAGCCCCTGCATCAATATGCTCCATCAGGTCCTTTTCAGTGGAAAATCTGCCTGTACTTTCAACAACAAGGTCAATTTTAAGCTCTTTCCAGGGCAGCTTTTTAGGGTCTTTTTCAGATATTACAAGAATCTTTTTTCCATTAACAGTTATAGAATCATCATCAGCCCCTATATCAGCATCAAGAATCCCATGCACAGAATCATATTTTAAAAGATGTGCAAGTGTCTTTGCATCAGTAAGATCATTAATCACAACAAAATCAATGTCTTTTTCCTTCATTCCTATCCTGAACACAAGCCTTCCAATCCTGCCAAAGCCATTTATAGCAACATTAACCATAGTTTTTGTGGAAAATAAAGAATTTAAATAGTTTTTGGAAAATGGTTTTATTTCAACAGCCCCAGCATATCTTTAACAGAATAAGTATTAACAACATCATTCTTCCCTGCCCATCCTCTTCTTGCTGTAGCAATCCCTAACTTATAATATCTCAGTTGTTCAGCATCATGCGCATCTGTTCCAATGGATAATTTAACTCCTGCCTTGATAGCTGCCCTCACATGGATATCATTCAAATCCAGCCTTTCGGGATATGCATTTACCTCCAGAACAGTATTTGTTTCCCTTGCTTTCTCAAGAACTTTCTCAAAATCCATATCATAAGCAGGCCTTTTATTCAGCAATCTTCCAAAAGGATGAGCAATAATATCAGCATGCTCGTTTTCCATTGCCTTAATAATTCTATTAGTTATTTTTTCCTTTGAATTCTTAAAGCCCGAATGCACAGCAGCAAGAACAACATCAAATTCCTTAAGCACATTATCTTTCATATCTAAATTTCCATCGGCCTTGATATTCACTTCTGCTCCCTGCAAAATCCTGAAATTCTTCAACCTATCATTTATTTTATCAATCTCTTTCCTTTGTTTTTTTATTCTTTTCTCATCCATTGCATTTGCAATTTTTAAGTTTCCGGTATGGTCTGTGATGCATATATATTCATGCCCGAGCTTTTTAGCAGCCTCAGCCATCTCCATTATTGTGTTGTTTCCGTCACTATATTTTGTATGCATCTGCAAATCACATTTAATATCATTATAGCCAATAAGCTTTGGCAATTTTCCTTTTTGAGCCGCTTCTATCTCTCCTTCTTCTTCCCTTATTTCGGGCTCTATAAAAGAAAGACCAAGCTTTTTATAGCAATCCTTCTCTGTTTTTCCAGCCAGCATCTTATTGGTTTTTTTATTGAAAATTCCATATTCACTCAGTTTCATTCCTTTTTTTATTGCAATCTTCCTCAATGTAATATTATGCTGCTTGCTTCCTGTAAAATACAACAAAGCAGCCCCGTAGCTTTTCTCATCCACAATCCTTAAATCAACTTGCAATCCTTCACTCAGTCTAACAGAACTTTTTGTATGCCCTTTTGCCAATACATCCTTAACATCGCTCATTCCTGTAAAGAAACCCATAACCTTGCCGGGATTTTTTGACGTTACCAAAATATCAATATCTCCTATAGTTTCTTTTTTCCTCCTTAAAGATCCGGCAATTTCTATTTTATTTATTTCATTTAATTTAATCAGTTTATTCTTTATCTCCTCAGCAATATCCAAGGCATGCCCTAAAAGAAATCTGTTTCCTGACTCTTTTGCAAATTTAATGCTCTTGAGTATATTTTCCTCAACAACAATGCCTAATCCCTCAATTTTTTCTATCTTTCTTTGCTTTGCAGCCCTTTCCAAATCTTTAATATTCTTCACATCCAGTTCCTTGTAAAGCTTCATAATAGTCTTGGGCCCTAAACCAGGAACTTTTCCTAGCTCTTCAATCTTAACAGGAACCTCATTCTTTAATTCTTCATAATAACCTAACTTTCCTGTATCAAGAAACTCGCTTATCTTTTCAGTCAAAGCTTCCCCAACTCCGGGAATATCCCTTAATCTCCCTTTTTTCCATATATCAGTAATATCCTCTTCAAGATTCTCAATAACTAAAGCAGCTTTTTCATATGCCCTTATCTTAAAGACTATTTCATTTTTAATCTCAAGAAGCTGCGCAATATTCCTCAGCAGTTCAGACACTTCAAAGTTTTTCATAATAGTGCTTTAGAATTATTAGTATATAATATTTTTTGTATTTTTTACAATAATTTTATTTTTTATAGAAAAGATGATATCATTCTTTTTTTATAAACTCATTGGCTTTATTCAATATCTCTTTCGCATTCTTAAAAGTCAATTTTCCCATTGCTTCATCATAATTCAGCCATTCAAATCCTATATGCTCAAAAGAAAGCGTTATTTGTTCTGTATCTGTTTTTGCAAGGTAAAAAACAACTTCTTTGCTTATTAAATCTCCTTCAAAGCGGTAAAAATAGCTTATTTTCTCTTTAAAGCTATTAATCAGCTCAATATCTTTTATTCCTGTTTCCTCTTCTATCTCTCTTTTTATAGTATCCTGCTCACTTTCTTTTGCTTCAATCTTGCCTTTTGGAAAATCCCAATGCCCTGCTTCATAATTCAATATAAGATACATAACTTCCTTATCTTCCCTGAATACAACCGCTCCTGCTGATTTTTCCTGTTTCACCTTAATTTTATGATTATATTCGTTTTTTAAATAGTTTCTTATCCAAAAACCGAAACATTTAAATATACTTGATACAATAGATATTTCATAAGCATTATAATAAACTACAATAATATTTATATATAACAAGCACTCGTATAATATGCTAGGTTCAATCTACGGATTTTACGTTCTGGACCGAATTGAGGAAAAAAGAGCTGAAAACTAAATATACCAATCTAATCTTACCTGAGGGGGTGGAAAGGATTTAGCTGTATATTAAGAGATAAGAGGCTGTAATGCAAAATTACGCTATTAAATTATCCCACCATTACAAAGGATGTATGGGAGTTTTGATCACCTCTTTTCTCCTGTGCAGGCCTTGAGGTGGGATTTTTCAAGATAAAATGAGAATAACAAACACCAAAATTATTGAAACTGTAAAGGAAGTCGTTGGGGAAGACTCCATAAAGGTAGTTGAGTTCCTTAAAGACAAGAAAAATATTTCTGATTTTAAGATTGCAGAGAAAGTAAAAACTGACATTCATGAGATAAGGAACATATTATATAGGCTCTATAACCATAACCTTGTAACATATTACAGGAAAAAAGACAGGCAAAAAGGATGGTATATAAGCTACTGGACCTTTAACAAGAAAAGGGTAAAGGACTTGATGAGTACTCTTCACTATTCTAAGATTGAAAAATTTACAAGCAGGCTAAATGAAGAGGAAGCAAATAAAGGAAATATATACCTCTGTCCAAATGCATGCGTTAGAGTAAATTTTGAAAAGGCAACTGATTTTGAGTTTAAATGCCCTGAGTGCGGAAGCATAGTCAATCACCAGGACAATGAAAAAACAATTAGCTTCCTAAGAAATAAAATCAAGGAATTGAAGATGAGCAATGGTTTTTTAAAGTCCGGAAATGGATTTGGGAAAACCGGTACTGTTTTGGTAAGTAATTAGTTCTGATTTTTTAATATCATATATTTATTTCTTATAATTTTCTTATCTTGGCAACAAAAAACCCCTCTGTATCGTTATCCTGCGGCCATATTCTCAGGCATTTTTTAATCTCTTCATTATACCTGGCATTTTCAAACTCTAAAACCGGAGCGCTTCTATTAACACCTTTGACTTCAATCTCTTCTAATCTAGCATTTTCATATTTTTTCAACAAAAAATCAATTACACTCTCATTTTCCTCTGGCTCCAGGCTGCAAGTAGAATAAACCATAGTTCCTTTCTCTTTTAGATTATTAAAAGCAACATTAATCAGCTGTTTTTGCGTTCCTGCAAGCCTCTTGACCATATTCGGGTTCCAGATCCTCAGTGTCTTAAGGCTTTTCCTTATAGTGCCTGTTCCGGAGCAAGGTGCATCTAAAAGTATTTTGTCAAAATTAAAATCCTTAAACCATTGGCCCTTCATTAAAGTTATGATGCAGTTCATCACACCGCATCTCTGCAGGTTAATGCTTAATGGTTTCATCCTTTCTATTGTACAGTCATTTGCCACTAAGATGCCTTCATTCTTCATATATGCAGCTAGCTGGGTTGTCTTGCTTCCCGGAGAAGCAGCCATATCCAATACAATATCATGCTCCTTTGGCTCCAAAACTATTGGGGGAATCATCGATGCTGCTTCCTGTATATAGAAATACCCTAGACTATGTTCAGTTAAATTTCCAATGTCTCTTCTTTCCTTTTTTGCATGTGTAATCCAAAACCCTTCCTTGCACCACGGAATTTGCTCCAAATCCCATTTATCCCCTAATTTCTTTTTCAGACCATCTACACTTATTTTTAATGTATTTATCCTTATAGAACGCCGTAAAAAGCTTAAAGAAATTTTCCTGAATTCTTCCCAGTCTGTTAATTTTGAATATCTCTCTATAAATTTCGACTTAAACTCTATCTTTGATTCTGAAATTTCCTCTGGCATAAAAAAATAGTATTTTGGTTGATTTATAAAATTTTACGTAAATGTTCCTTTGTTAGTTTATTTAGCCTGAATAAATAGAAGCATTTAAAAACACTTACCATTCCCCTGTGTTATGGTTGATTACAATATAGTGAAGCATTGCAGGTATTGTAAAACAAGATTTGTTGTCAATAAAAGCGAGGCAAAAAAGATTTATTGCGATGCCTGCCAAGTGAAAATCAACAAGGAACAAAACACGGAGGAATAAAAAAATGAAAGGAACAGTAAAATTCTTCAATGAAATGAAGGGATTTGGATTCATCGCAGCTGAGGATGGAAAAGAATATTTTGTACATCAGTCAGCACTAGGCGAAGGTATGGCTTTGCATGAAAACGATGCAGTCGAATTCGACGTTGAAGAAGGGGACAGAGGTCCAAAAGCAGTTAATGTGAAAGCAAGCAGTTAATATTATTGCATGAATATCATATTAATAATAAAAACTTTTTCTGATTTATTTTTTTTGAGTTTTTGACATTAAGATAGTTTTTAAGCTCTTTAATAATAAAATATAGAATTAAACTAAACCTCAATTATGCTCTTTTTTAAACTTCCTTCTGTACTCTGGCAGCGTTATTATCGGTCTTCTTTGTTTGTCTGCAATAATCTTATTTCTTAATGTATAACTTCCTGCTTCATCTATCTCAATTAAGTTGTATTTGCGCTTTATGCTACCAACCTGTATAAGCTTGCCAAGAGTATTTGCCCTTTTTGCAAAAACCTGCAGGATTGCAAATGACATGTTGCTAAGCTGGGCAAGGTTTTGGTTTCTATGCACTCTTTTATACAAATCAACCTGGGCTATGCACCTAAGCCCAAACTTTTTTCTCATATCAATAAGCATTGCAGTTTCTACTCCATAGCCTGTAAAGTAAGGTATCTTCTCCAAAACTTCCCTTCTTGCAGCACCTTCCCCGCTTAAAGGCTGTATAAATCCTGAAAGCCTTGGAAAGTATTGGTTGAATAAAGGCCTTACCAATAATTCAGTTACCCTGCCGCCTCCTAACGGCTCTGTTTTGCCGCCGACTTTTAATGGCCTAGTATAGAACGGCTTTGAATAGCTAATCCTGGGGTTTGTAAGCAATGGCCCTACAAGCCCGTAAACAAATCTTGGATGTATGTTTTTTATGTCTGCATCTATCCAGCAGATAATGTCTCCCTTAGCTGCATAAAGCCCTTTCCAGAGATTTTCTCCCTTGCCTTTGAAATTGCCTCTTCTTTTGAGAATATCAGAATCAAGATAAACTATAGCCCCTGCTTTTTTTGCAATCTCTCTTGTTTTATCCTTGCTTCCTGAATCAACAACAATTATCTCATCAACAAGCTTGTATTTATCCATTAATTTGGACTTAAGAACAAAAATTATCTTCTCTATTGTTTTTTCCTCATTAAGCGTTGGAATGCAGATGCTTATTGTCTGCTTCTGCTTTTTTTTTAATTCTACAAGCTTCTTAATGTTGGAAAAACTGGATGCTTTGTACTTGTTTTTCTCAAACCACTCGGCAACTTTCATAGTAAAAATAGTGGAATTTTATGATATATAAGTTTTGGCATTTTAAAGGTTAGTGCAAAAGTCGGCGCTTGCGCGTAATTTACCAATTCAGATATTTTCGAAGGGTTGATATATTCGACCTGAGCAACGCATAGCGTTGCGAAGTTGAGAAGAGCGTTAAGGTCCCGCGCAAGCGCGAAATAAACAAAAAATAATATAACTTTATAAACAAATTAAACTTACATTTGCCCATGAAAACACCCAATAAAATAAAATCCATGAAGGGAAAGGAAAAAATAACTATGCTTACTGCATATGACTGCTTTACAGCAAAAGCTATGGATGATACTGGAATTGACATCATTTTAGTTGGAGATAGCCTGGGCATGGTAATTCTGGGATATGAAAATACTTTAAGCGTAACTGTAGATGATATAATAAGGCATACCGGCGCTGTTGCCAGAGGTACAGAAAATGCACTAATTGTTGCAGACATGCCCGTAAACAGCTACAATGACAATGAAATTGCAATTTTAAACTCAGAAGCGTTTATCAAATCGGGAGCTCATGCAGTGAAGATAGAAAACAAGCCAGAAATTGCAAAGTTTTTAGTTGAAAACAAAATAGAGGTAATGGGGCATATTGGATTGACTCCTCAAACTGCTACTGAATTTAAAGTCCAGGGAAAAGATGAAGAGACCGCAAAAAAACTAATTGAGTTGGCAAAAAAATGCGAGGAAGCAGGCTGTTTTTCTTTAGTTCTGGAATGTGTTCCTGTTGACTTAGCAAAAAAAATTACAGACAGCATTTCAATACCTACAATTGGAATTGGCGCAGGGCCTTTTTGTGACGGCCAGGTTCTTGTATCAAATGACATCCTGGGATTGTATGATAAATTAAGCCCGAAATTCGTAAAAAGATACGCTGATCTTGGAAGTGATATGAAAAGCGCGTTTAAAACTTATATTAAGGAAGTAAAAGAAAAGAAGTTTCCTGATGATAATCATAGCTTTCATTGAACAAACTTTATAAACCAATATTTCTTCTTATTTTACTATAAATATGGATTTAAAAAACAAAAAGATAGTTATTGGAATCTCAAGCAGCATAGCAGCCTATAAAGTCATTGACTTAATTAAAGAACTGAGAAAATCAAAAGCAGATGTCCATATCATCCTGACAAAAAATGCCTCAAAACTAGTAGATAAAAAAGATTTTGAAATTGTATCGAACAATAAGGTAAACACAGATTTATTCAATCCGAATGTCAATTACATAGATTATATCAAAAAAAATAGGCCAATAAGGCATATTTCCCTCTCAGACACTGCAGATTTATTCCTAATATGCCCTGCAACTGCAAACATTATCGGAAAGATGGCCAATGGCATTGCTGATGATTTACTGAGCACAAGCATCATGGCCACTAACGCTCCGGTTTTAATTTGCCCTGCCATGAATGTAAAGATGTGGAAAAACCCAATCATGCAGGAAAATACAGAAAAATTAAGGAAATTAAAGTATGAATTTGTTGAGCCGGAATATGGAATATTAGCCTGCGGCTATAAAGGAGTTGGACGATTAGCAAACCTAAAAAAGATTACTGAAAGAATAAAAACAATAATTGAAAGAAGAAATAATCTCAAAGGAAAAAGAATCTTGATTACAGCAGGAGCAACCTCTGAGGAAATTGATCCGGTAAGGGTTATAACAAACAAAAGCTCAGGCAGGATGGGAGTCTATATTGCAGAAGAAGCGTATTTAAGGGGAGCAGAAGTCACTTTAATCAGGGGAGCAAATTCAATTAATCCCCAATATCATTTCAGGGACATCAAAATTCATAACGTCAATGAGCTATTCAAAGAGATTAAAAAAAATATAAAAAAACAAGATATAATGATACATTCTGCTGCTGTTTCTGATTTTACAGCAATTAATAAGCACAGTAAAAAAATAAAAAGCAAGGATAATCTGCACCTTGAATTGACTCCAACAACAAAGATTTTTGAAAATATAAAAAAACTAAAGAAAAATATATTTTTGATTGGATTTAAGGCAGAATATAGGGTAAGCGGGAAAGAGCTGGTAAACAGGGCCTTTAGCTTGTTAAAAAGCGCTAAAGCCGATTTAGTAGTTGCAAATGATATAGGGAAAAAGAAAAGGGGATTTGATACAGAAACAAACGAGGTTTATGTTATAGATAAAAATAAGAGAGTCAATCATATCAAACTGGCAGATAAAAGGGTTATTGGGAATAAAATACTGGATACAATAAAAAAATAAAATGGTTTCTATGTTAAAAACCGCAAAAGCATTCGCTCCAGGGAATATAAGCTGCATATTTGTGATAAAAAAAGGAAATAATCCGAAAAAATCCGGCTCTTTAGGAGTGGGATTTACAGTCAACAAAGGCGTTTTTGTCGCAATAAAAAAAATCAATAATGCCAATAAAAAAAATATAATTTTTTTCAACAATAAAAAGATTAATTTTCCAACTGTAGATTCTGTAATAAGGAAATTAACAGATAAGAAAGTAAAAGTCAGTATCAAATCACAGCTTCCGTTAGGGTGCGGCTTTGGCATCAGCGGGGCAAGCGCAATAGCAGCAGCTTATGCATTAAATAAATTATTTAATCTAAAAAAACCGGAAAAAGAGCTTGCATTCATGGCACATGTCGCAGAAGTTGAAAACATGACTGGACTTGGCGATGTTACAAACCAGTATTATGGGGGATTTTTGATAAAACATAAGCCAAGCTATACTTTTGAAGTAAAAAAAACCAATATAAAAAACAAAGCGGTTTATTGCAGGTATTTCAGCGGCATCAATACAAAAAAAATACTTCCCGATAAAAAAATAAAAAACAAAATAAATCAGGCCGGATTAAAATCATTAAAAAAGATTAAAAATCTGGATAAAAAAATCATGAATCTAAAAAACTTGATAAGAATATCAAAAGAGTTTTCCATAGAGAGCAGGTTATTAAAAAACAAAAAAGTAATTGAAACGATAAGAAATATCGAAAAAAATAAAGGCAATGCATCCATGATAATGTTAGGAAATTCTATATTTAGTGATGTTCCATTCAAAGGGAGCAGGAAATTGATTATTAAGGACAAAGGAGCATTTACAATATAAAATGAAAATCCCAAAAGCCCATCCAAGATATTTATCCCTGACTACAAGGGAAACTGTTGCTCAGGGCGTAAAAAACGGCATAACTTCAATTACCGGGTTGATTGCTCATGGCAGGGGAGAAGCATTTGATTATTTAATAAAAGAAAAAACAACAGAAAGCGCAAAAAAATCCATTGATGCTGCTGCCTGCCTTCTTATTAATGCAAAGCATCCTGTAATATCTGTAAACGGAAATACTGCTGCTTTAGTCCCAAAAAAGCTTGTAAAGCTTTCAAAAATTATTCCAGCAAAGCTTGAAATTAATATCTTCCACCCATCAAAGAAAAGGGAATTGAAAATAAAAAAGCATCTGGTTAAAAATGGAGCTAAAGAAGTATTGCTTCCGCAAAAAAAATCAATAATAAAGCACATCAGCAGCAACAGGAAATATGTAAATCAAGAGGGGATAAAAAAAGCAGATGTTGTCTTTGTCCCGTTAGAAGACGGAGACCGGACAGAAGCATTAGTTAAAAACAAAAAGAAAGTGATTGTAGTTGACTTAAACCCATTTACAAGAAGCTCAAAGAAAGCTACCATAACGATTGTTGATAATATAATCAGAGCAATTCCATTATTGATAAAACAAATCAGGCAGTTAAAAAAATCCAATAAAAATAAATTAAAGAAAATATTGAAAAACCACAATAATAAAAAAAATTTAAAAAAAGCAATAAAAGAAATCAATAATAATCTGGTAAAATCGTAAAATAGCGTAAAAGATAATAATAATTTCCTATAAGATATGCTTCAAAACTTCCCTCAAATCCTTTTTCTCAATAACAATGTCTGCAACATCTTTTAGCTTATCATGCTCGCAGTTAAATGCTATTCCAAGCCCTGCTTCCTGCATTATCTTGATATCATTCAGAAAATCCCCGACAAAAACACATTCTTCCAGTTTAATGTTCTCTTTATCTGCAATCTGCCTCAAGGCAATAGTCTTCTTCTCAATATCAAACTCAGTTGCCTCTACCTTAGTTATGCTTCCATTTTCATCAAAATAAATCCAGCTTAGAAAAACATCATCAAATATTTCTTTATAATCAGGTATGAATTTTTCCAAAACAACATTCATCGAGCCGGAAATGATTGCAAGCTTCATTCCCTTGCTTTTAAGCTCGTCCAGGACTTCTTTTGCCCCTTTCATCAGGCGTAAAGAGCCCATAGCCTTGAAGAAATCCTCTTTTTTCATGTTTTTTTCTTTCCACATGCCTATATCATGCTCTGCCCACTCCTTGTAGCTTATCTTACCTTTAAAGAAATTGTTTTTTGCTTCCTGCCTTTTCTTTTCATCAGTCTGGAAATAGTCATGGAATACCTGCCATGAAAACTTCACATTATCCACTAAAGTCCCGTCAACATCAAAGCACACTAGTTTGTATTTTGTCATTTTTTATCGTTATTTATTTTTTATAATTTTTATTTAATAATCTTAATTTTTTATTTTATTGAAATTTTTTATTATTGGAACTTTTTTATTGGGTTTTTATTATATGTTTATTTTATATTTTACCAAGTAAACCGCATTAATTCATATCAAACACCGCAACCTATATAAAACAATATCCCTTCCTATTGCTTATGGCTCAGGGCAGTATAATCAAAAACAACTTTTTTGGGTTTATCATACTTGTAGTAGTAATTATATTATTCCTCTCCGGACTGTATGCCGACTGGCTTTGGTTTGAATCCCTTGGCTATATTTCAGTATTCAAAACTTTCCTTTTCTCAAAGATAGCGTTAGGATTTTCAGTTTTTCTTTTGTTCTTCATCTTTTTATCATTGAATCTTATGGTTCTAAAAAGAAAATCAAAGATAGCCCACAATAAAATATACATTACTGCAATTACAATTGTATCAATTATTGCAGGGCTTTTATCAAGCGCATCATGGCTCATAGTTTTAAGGTTCCTTAATTTTGTCGGGTTTGGATTTGTTGACCCGATATTTAAGAATGATATCAGCTTTTACATGTTTGTTTTGCCTTTCTATAAATTTGCTGCAGGCATATTATTTTTCCTTATTGCAGCATCAATTACCATGGTTGCAGTTGCCTATCTTCTTTCCGGCAAGACAAAAAAGACCGTTCAGGAGCCAAAACAGGCTCTTCCGGGATTTGATCCGGGTTTTTCACAGATAAAGATAACAGTTCCAAAACAAGGAAAAAATCACCTGGCTTTTTTAGCCGGATTCCTGTTAATAATAACTGCGGTGTTCTTTTATCTGAAAAGATACTCTATTCTATTTTCCACCCAGGGGGCAGTATATGGGGCAGGATTTACTGATATCACTATAACCCTGCCATTGTATACAATTCTGCCCATCATAGCTGCAGTAGCAGCATTTATAGCTTTTACTTATCCTTATCTCCAGAACACAAAGCTTGTAGTCGGAAGCATTTCTTTTTTTGTGATAATATTGTTTGCCGGCACAATTATAGCGGGGGCTGTTCAATTATTGTATGTGCAGCCAAACGAATTCAACATAGAGGAAAAATACATCAAGCAGAACATCAAGCATACTTTATTTGCCTATAAGCTTTCTGACGCTTCCACAAGAGATTTTCCCGTAATCTATAACTTAAGCATAAATGACATCTACAAAAATAAAGCAACAATTGAAAATGTGAGATTATGGGATTGGAGGCCTTTGCTCACAACATACAGGCAGATCCAGCTGTTCAGGACTTATTATGATTTTCTTGATGTTGATATCGACAGGTACAATCTTGATGGCAGGTTAAGGCAAATAATGGTTTCTCCGAGGGAGCTTGACCAAAACCAGCTTGACAGCAAGGCAAAGACATGGGTAAATAAAAAGTTTGTATATACTCACGGCTATGGGGCTGTAGCTTCTCCGATAAATATGATCAATAGCGAGGGTCTGCCGGAATTGTTTATCAATGATATACCTCCAAAAACAAGATACAAGGACCTTGAAATTGAGCAACCGGGAATCTACTTCGGAGAAAAAACAGACAGCTTTGTCGTTGTCAACACAAAAACCAATGAGTTTGACTATCCGTTGGGCAATGAAAATGTATTTGCATCTTATGATGGCGCAGCAGGAATCCAGCTCTCAAATATAATAAAAAAAGGAGTCTTCTCTTTAAACCTTGGCTCATTGAATTTATTTATTTCAGGCGCAGTTACAAAAGACAGCAAGGTGCTTATAAAAAGAAATATCATTGAAAGAACATCAGCACTTGCTCCATTCCTCCAGTATGACAGCGACCCATATATTGTTGTTAATGACGGCAGGATTTACTGGATTTTGGACGCTTACACAACATCAAACAAATTCCCGTACAGCGAGAATGTTTTCGGATTAAATTATATCAGGAATTCTGTTAAAGTTACAATAGATGCATTTGACGGTAATGTATACTTTTACATCATAGATGAAGAGGATCCAATAATACAGAATTATGCAAAGATTTTCCCAAGCTTGTTCAAAAATTTTGATGAGATGCCTGAAGGCCTGCAAGAGCATATCAGGTATCCTGAAGATCTGATGCGCATACAGACAAGAATCTTCGGAACATACCACATGAAAGACCCTCAGGTCTTTTACAATAAGGAGGATGTGTGGGTCACGCCAACAGAAATCTACAGCAGCAATGAGATTGAGCTAAAGCCTTACTATATAATCCTAAAGCTTCCGGAAGAGGAGAAAGAAGGGTTTTTCCTGATAACTCCACTAATACCTAGAGGCAAGCAAAACATGATTGCATGGTTTGCAGCACATTCAGATCCAAAAGATTATGGGAAGCTTGAAGTGTTCAGGCTAAGCAAGCAGGAATTAACTTATGGTCCGATGCAGATAGAAGCAAGAATAGACCAGGATACTGAAATATCTCAACTCTTGACTTTATGGGGCCAACAGGGATCTGAAGTTATCAGGGGAAATTTAATTATCATTCCAATAGAGCAAAGCTTCCTTTACATAGAACCAGTCTACCTCAAAGCATCTGCAGGAGGCGCCTTGCCTCAGCTCAAAAGAGTCATTGTTGCTTATGAAGATAAGGTTACGATGCAGAATTCCTTAGAAGAAGCCCTGAGCGATATTTTCAAAGGAAAAGTGGAAAAGACTAAGGGAAAAATACCTGACCTTAAAGTTCCTGAAACAATATCTGAAAAATTCAGTACAGCCTCTGCATTATACAATGAAGCGCAGGAAGCCCTGCTTGAAGGAGACTTTGTAACATACGCTGAGAAAATAGAATGGCTTGGAAATATTCTTAACGACGAATAGAAAACTATTTAAACAACCTAAAAAATATTTTAAGATACAAAGACTAAGGGGTTTTATATTCTAAAACAAAAGTGAGGGAAGATTATGGGAAGAAAAATTACAACAATTCCTAAAGCGCCTGTTGGCAGGATTTTAATGAAAGCCGGAGCTAAAAGAGTATCAGCAGATTCAATAGATGCTTTCACAGAAATTCTTACTGAAATAACAGAAAAAATAGCCACGCAATCAGCAAAGATAGCAAAGCACTCTGGAAGAAAAACTGTCCATGAAGGCGATGTGAAGCTTGCTGCAAAGCAGTGATTTGATTCTTTTTAAAAAATTTTTATTTAATTTTATTATTTTTAGTATTTATTTTTTGGTAATTTTTTGTTGTTTTTTTAATAATTGTTTTTTTCTTTTTAATGGATTTTTTAATTGATTTGTTAACAATACCGTCGATAAAACTTCTTAAAACGAAACCTTTAAATACAACTCTATATACTCTAAAATATATTCTATAAAGGGAATTTTACAATTATTGTTTAAAAATAACGTTAGGGGGTTAGCAAAGATGGATAACAAAGAGATATTCAATGTTTTTTTCAGGGAAAAACCAGCTATGATGTTGGTGGAGTTAAAAAATGCTAAATCAGAAATTTATGCTTCATCTTTGGCAAAAACAGTTGACTGCACATACTCCCATGTTGTTAAAATTCTTCAGGAAATGGAAAAATCAGGATTGGTAAATTTCGAAAAGCAGGGCAGATTAAAATTATTGACATTAACAAAAACAGGCTCTGAAATAGCCGACCATATTGATGGCATAAGGATGAGATTATGATTATATTTTAATTCTAATTTTTTAAATTTATTTTATTATAGAATAATAATATTATACAACTTCTTCCATTGCCATTTTACCTAAAACAACTTTGGCCTTTTCTGTAAACTCATCTTCAATCTTTGTAGGAATTAACGCGCCTGCAGCATTGGCATGCCCTCCTGCTTCGCATCCCGATATATTTTTTATTATCTCTGTTATAATCTGCATCAAGTCAATTTCATTATTCCTTCCTCCCTTTCTCAATGAAACTTTTGTTGTGCCATCCATTAGCTGGGCCATTGACATGACAAATTTATCCTCTATGTTGTTTGATTTTGATAAAATAGAAGCTAAGGTTCCGATTAAAGTTGACCTGATGTTTGTCTTTGCGTTGATTATTACATAACCCTGCCCTTTTACCACAAAACTGCCTGACTTATTTTCATTGTACCAGTTCAAAGAATGTATTATTTCCTTTTTATAATCGCCCATCAGGTAAATTGCCTTTTTCTTTATTCTTTCATCTCCCAAACATGCTCCAATCCCAAGTGAAGCTTTATCCAGCCTGCCGCATGCATTTAGCAGTGTTGCAAATTCCTTGGCGTCTTTTGTAGGGCTGTCCTCTTTTTCTTCCTTCAAAAGATAAACATTGCCCAAAACATCTTCAGGATTTTCCTCGCCAAACCTTTTTAAGATCACTCCTGTCACAAGATTTTTCATTTCATCTTTGCTTAAGTGCCTTACCTTTTTCCATCCTTTGCCGTCTTTTGGATCTATCCCGATCTGGTGCAAAAATTGTATTGCTCCTGATTCAGAGCCGGAAACATTAGGGATATATGGGTCTGTGCAATACTCCAGAACTTTATGCAGCGGTTTTGTCTGCGCGCCAAACAGCCTCAATCCCCTGATTACTTTTATCTTTCCTTTCTCAATCGCTGTTTTTAATATTCCCTCATTTATTTTCCCAAAGCCGTTATTTTCCTGGATATCCCCCATGGCCCCTATTATGGCAATATGCGCAAAATCTTCCATTTTCCTGTCAAGGCTGCTTGCAAATAAGTAAACAACTCCTGATCCTGATACTTCTTTGCCCCCGTCAATGCCAAACTTATGCGGGTTTACAAAAAAAACATTTTCCTTTGATTCCAGCTTTTCAGGAGTATGATGGTCAAGAATAAAAACTTTTTTTCCATTAAACTTCTCTTCTATTTCTGTTATCGCTCCTGAGCCAATATCCGTAAAAACGAAATAATTATAGGGTTCTTTTGCCAAATTTTCTATTATTTCTTTTTTTACCTGCTGGATTATAGAGATGGAATATTTCCTGTTGTCATTATTCAAGCATTTAACCATTATAGAAGCAGCGCTTATGCCGTCAGCATCAAGGTGGCTTACAAGCCTTATAACCTCGTCTTTTGGTATTTTTTTAAATTCATCTGCAGCTCTTTTTATATCCTGGTTGAATAAGTCATAAGAATCCATTCTAAGCTTTTTTCAGGTAAAGCTTGTATTTATAGGTTTTGTTTTTGGCAATAAATTGTAAAGCAAGCATGTACATATAATCAAAAGATACCATGCCGAGCGTAATGGCTCGCCTAAATATTTAAGAATTATAAAAAGTCAAATAGAGAAAAATGATGTTTATATAAAATTCACTTCCCAAACCTTCTCTCCCTCTGATTAAATTCCCTAATGACTTCAATTAAATCTTCCTTTGTGAATTCTGGCCAAAGTTTTTCAATGAAGAAAATCTCACTATAACTAATCTGCCAAAGCAAAAAATCACTTATCCTTTTTTCTCCTCCCGGCCTTATCAGGATATCAGGATTGCTGTTCAAATACAAATTCTCTCCAACTAGATTTTCATCAATATCTTCCATCTTGATCTTATTTTTTTTGATTTTGCCAATTATTTTCTTTAGCGCATCTGTAATCTCTGCCTTTCCGCTGTATGCCATTGCAAAATTTAGCCTAAATTTTTTATTTTTCGATGTTTGTCTCATAACAGCATCCATCTCTTTTTGTATATTTTCAGGAAATTTACCAAGCCTTCCGATAAAACTGATTCTAATCCCATATTTATCCAGCCTTTCATCATTCTTCAGCTTATCAATACTTTTTTTAAACAAAGAAAACAAGACTTTCTTCTCTTTTTCGGGCCTCTTGAAATTGTCCATTGAAAAAGAATACAGTGTAAGCTCTTTAATCTTAAGTTCAAGGCACCATTCCAGAATATCTTTTACCTTTTCAGTTCCGAATTTATGGCCCTGCCATACCTTCATTCCCAATTTTTTGCTGTACCTCCTGTTTCCATCCAAAATTATAGAAATGTGCCGCGGTATTTTAGGTTGTTTCATAATTTTTCCCGAACTTTTGATATTATTCAGATAATTTGCATGTAGCTATTAAAATTTCCTATTTTTCATGCACTAAATTAAAAAAATAAAAACCAATAGCTTTATAAATATCCCATTATTCCCAAGTATGCTAAACTATTTAAGAATAACCGATTAGGAGGGTATAAATGGCAAAAGGAAAAGTACACATTAATCTTGTATTCATTGGTCACGTTGATCATGGAAAAAGCACTTCAGTAGGCAGGTTGCTATATGATACAAAGAATATCGATGAACAGCATATGAGAAAGTTAAAGGACAAGGCAAAAGAACTTGGTAAGTCAGGCTTTGAGTTTGCCTTTATTATGGACAACTTAAAGGAAGAACAGGAAAGAGGAGTTACAATTGACTTAGCTCATAAGAAGTTTGATACAGACAAGTATTATTTTACAATTATTGATGCGCCTGGCCACAAGGATTTCATCAAGAACATGATTACCGGAGCCTCTCAAGCAGATGCCGGAGTTCTGGTTGTTTCTGGAAATCCTAGCGATGGTGTCCAGGCCCAGACAAAAGAACACGTTTTCTTGGCAAGAACATTAGGAGTCAACCAGCTTATTGTCTATGTCAATAAGATGGACATGGCAAAATACGATCAAAAAAGGTTCGAAGAGGTAAAGGGCCAGGTTTCTGAGCTTCTTAAAAGCGTAGGCTACAAGCCGGAAGATGTTCCATTTGTTGCAGGAGCTTCTTTAGTAGGAGACAATGTTGCAACAAAATCAGAGAATATGCCGTGGTATGATGGCAAAACTTTACTTGAAACATTAAATGACTTAAAAGAGCCTGAAAAGCCAACAGACCTTCCATTAAGGCTGCCTATCCAAGATGTTTATAATATCACAGGTATAGGTCTTGTTCCTGTTGGAAGAGTGGAAACAGGCGTTATGAAGATCAACGATAAGGTAATTGTTGTTCCTGGAAGAGAAGGTAAAGGTGTCCCAGGAGAAGTAAAAACAATAGAGATGCATCATGAGCAGATGCAGCAGGCAGAGCCTGGAGACAATATTGGATTTAACGTTAGGGGAATTGGCAAAAAGGACATAGCAAGAGGAGATGTTCTTGGTCATACAGACAATCCTCCAACAATTGCTACAGAATTTACAGCCCAGATGGTTATACTAAATCATCCAACTGTTGTTACTGTTGGCTATACTCCTGTATTCCATGTGCATACAGCACAGGTTGCATGTCAAGTATTGGCAATAGAGAAGAAACTTGATCCGGCAACAGGACAAGAAAAAGAAAAAAATCCTGATTTCATTAAGAATGGGGATGCAGCTATTGTAAAGCTAAAGCCTGTTCAGCCAATGGTAATCGAAACGCAAAAAGAAATACCTCAGATGGCAAGATTTGCTATTAGGGATTCCGGCACAACTGTTGCTGCTGGAATGTGCATTGACTTAGTTAAGAAATAATTTTCTTTTTTCATCTCTTAATTTGTCATGATTAGCTAATCACTTATCATGGGGTAGGCAATATTAAAATGCAGAAAGCAAGAATTAAACTGGCAAGTATAGAAATACACAAGATAAACGAAGTATGCAGTTATATAAATGATATTGCTGATAAAACCGGAGTGGATATGAAAGGTCCTATTCCACTGCCTACTAAAAAATTAAGAGTTACCACAAGGAAAAGCCCTGATGGAGAAGGCCGATCCACATGGGAAAAATACGAGATGAGAGTTCATAAAAGAGTTATTGACCTTGGCCTTGATGAAAGGGCCTTAAGGCTTGTTATGAGAGTACCTATACCCGAAGGTTTAAATATTGAGATAGAGATGATCGAGTAAAAATATTAATTCTAGCATTTATTTATTCCAGTATAGAAAAAAGTAGAAAGATTTATTAACAAGTTCTTATAAGAAATATAAAAAAATTATAATTTATATAATTTTAGTGGATAAAAAGAGTGAACCATGTTAAGGCATGAGTATACAAATGACTACCTCAATATATAAATGTTTATATAGTGGAAGTTGCATAATTGGTGGATTAGGCTTTTTTTAAGTTTTAGTTGCCAATAACACCATTATTAGGTGTGTTAAATGGTAATAAGCAACTCAAGCCTGGAAGAGAGGATTAATTCTGATATATTTGTAGAAATCTCTAACTATTTTTATTTCATTTTTAAGCTATTTATAGGATTGTTTGATAGCATTGAAAATAGGTTTAGCAGGGAGAAGGTATAATGCAAAGTAAACCATTAATATTGGAAAAAGAAGTAAAAAGTTTGATTGGTGAAGATAAAGAGCCCGATATAGTTTTTTTTACTCCCACTCTAGATGTTGAAAATTATATACGTCATGTATTAGAATGCGGTTATGAAGGCCTTGAAAAGGTTATTAAGGACGATAATAATGATGTTAAAACAGCTATGATTATTCCTATTGATAGCGGTTCTACAGATACTACTAGGGATGTTATAAATAAATTTATTGGTGAAACTAATGGCAATAGAAGAGGAATTGAAACAAGACTAATTGATTACACTCAGCTTTCAGGATATAAGGAAAGGTTTGAAGAAGGTTTTAGGGGGAAAGGAATTGCATGGGAATTGATGTTTTATTTAGTTGCAAACCATTTAAAAAGCAAAATAAATTATTCCCTGGATTCAGATTTAATCAGTATTGATAAATTATGGGTTCCAAATGCTTATGATAAATCTAATCAAGAAAAATCAAATTTACTTTTATACACTTATTCAAGGCACAAATATGATGGATCAATTACAAATATTTTAAAGTCACTTCTTAAGCAAACAATCCGTAAAAAACATGTTCCCAATCAGATAATTGGTGGAGATATAGTATTTGATTACAGGGTTGCAGAACATATGTCTAAAAGTGATATTTGGGGAAGTGATGTTGGTAAAGATGCTAGCCAATATGGGACTGATATCTTTGTAACTCAAACAAGCATTTTTGAAGATATGAATATAGCTGAAATTTTTAGCGGTAAAAAGGAGCATGGATCAACTTCAAAGTACGGGGAAGATGAAAAATTTCTTCCAAGAATGGCAAGACAAGTATTTAATGTATCTTTTTATTTAACAGGTAAATATAAGGACAAATGGATAGGCGTATTGCCTTTAAGTGAAAATGACCATGATGGACAATATCCCATTATTGATAATGTTGAGGTTAAAAAAGTAAAGGTTGATCAAGAAAAGTTAAGAGATTCGTTTCTTCCTTATTTAGACAATGGACATGGAGAATTTTTAAATCAGCATCTAAGCGAAGGAACATACAAGCATATTGTTGATGCGCATAACGATTCACTTTATCTCTCCCATGATGCAAGAGCAGATTTATGGACTGAGATCGCTGCACTTTATCATACACTAGAGGAGGATAAAAGAAAAGAATTACTGGATGTTGCGGCTTATTCAGTCTATGGTATGTCTCACTACAGTCACGTAAGGGATGTTAGATATCTAGATTTGAAAAGAGCAGAAAAAAAGGTTATAAATTTCGGGCAAAAGTTTGTTGAAAGACAGCCATATTTTAAAAAATTAATGCTCAAAAAATAAATTCTTTTATTTAAAAACTGGATTTTTCTAAATTACACAAGAGAACAATAATATAAATAGCCCCGCCAGGATTCGAACCTGGGTCCTCGGATGTTTTCGGTAAAAAACTTAATTCTTAACCACCAAAATCCGAGATGATTGACCGCTACACTACGGGGCTGTATAGAAGAAGATTTTTTCAATGGTTTATAAAAGTTATTTTATTTTACTCAGTATCACACAGCATATAATCACTTCATATTAATATTTACTGCTCTATAAACTTCTTTCATTGGGTTAATTTCATCTTTAATAATATCTTCAACTCCTTTCACACGTCCATTGGGTTCAACCTGGATAAAAGTCATTGCTTTATCTCTATCCTCATTTGGGCCAAATCCTCCATAAACTTTATTGTATCCATATTTAGTAAATTGATTTCCTATTCTATCGAACATACCGGCTTTTTCAGTATATTGGACTATTATAGTATCATAAGGAAAAATAGGGATATTTTGTTTAAATTCACCTACTCTTGTAATCTGTAATTCACCTTCATCAATTCTACCCCTAATTTTATGCGAACTACTGTCTGAACTATGGTAAATTATTTCAATTGAATGTGGATATATTTTTGTCGGATCTGGTTCCCTTGTAATGATATTAACATTGTTATCAGTAGCGAATTCTAGTGCTTGGGATGGAGTTATTTTTTTTCCTAAATTTTCTTCATATAAACCCTTAAGGACATATTGTTTAAAATCATCCTTATGAGTATTAAGGTCGCCATAGCAAACTATTTCTATTTTAATCGGATTGTCAATAAATGCTTTATTGAATTTGCCCAATGACATAGTAAGTAATGCATATTCTTTCATTTCTTCTGGCAATGGAACATTAACACAATCATTTAATATTCCCTTATTAAAATAATCATCAAGATGGTCCGCTGCAGAAGTTGCTGTTCGGATATTTGATTCAAAAGTTTGAGCACCTAATTTTGGAAAAAGAAATATACGGTCATGAAATTTGCCCATTTCATTATCCTTAATGAATATAACTTTATTTACATCACTTGCATATCTAAATCCGTCTTTTTCAAGAAGAGTCTGTTTTAAATCATCATAATTTATTGAGTTAGGTCTTGCAGTATTTAATAAAATTCCATTATCAGACATTAATGACAATAATTCATAATTTACAATCTTATTTGTATCAGGGAGGTTAGGTACATGTATAGAAACTATAAATGATTTTTCAAATATATCTTGGATATTATCTACCAAGGTTGCCCCATATTCTTCCCCGACTTTTTTGTCTGTAACAAATGGGTCATATGCAAAAACCTTTGCACCGAGACCTGATAATTTCTTGGATAATAGCTTAGGGATATGTCCAAAAGCAAGCAAACCAATTCTTTTTCCTTCTAATTCATGTCCTATAAAATCATCTGGTAAAAATTCTCCATTTTTCATTGATTCGTATGCTGAAAAAAGATTTCTTGCGATTGCTCCCATCACCCATATTGATTCTTCTGCTACTCCATTTGCATTCCTTCCAGGAGTATTAGATACATAAATTCCCTTTTCCCTTGCCTTTGTTATATTAATATTCTCGGGATCCGATCCAGCCCTGACTATTGCTTCTAAATTTGATGCAACTTCTAAAAGTTCATCTGTCACTAAATCACTTCTTACAACCAACCCATGATATTCTGGTATTTCTTTTACTAAATCAATAAGTGCACCATCCCCTTCCAAAAAATGATAACCAATATTACCATTATTAAATACTTTAATCATTGATTCTTTAGCGTCTAGTGCGAATCGTTTTTGAGTTGCAATTAATACTTTTTTTTGTTCTTCAGTCACCTAAATCCACCAAACCTAAGTATCAACATTCCATTTAAAACCCTTTTGACATATATGCCTAAATTTCATTATTTTTGACATATTTTAGCAAAATATTTAAATTATGACATATTTTTATGTCATATGAAAAGGCAAAACATACCCAACATAAGGGAATTTGTGTGGAAAATAATTGAGACTGATATTTCTTTAAAAAAAGACCTGAACAGGGGCATTATAAATGTAAGGAGCCTTGCAAAGCATATTCTTGATGAGCAAAAAATAACAGCTTCTTTAGATTCAGTAATAAGCGCAATAAGAAGATATGAAAAAGCCCCAAAAAACAAGGAAACTTATTCTGTCTACCATACATTAAATCATGCCAGGATTGCAACAAGAACAAAGATGTCCTCACTTTTATTAAAAAGAACAGATGATGTAAAGACAAAGCTTGGCAGGCCGGACAAATTAATAGATTATCAGGGCCATGAAATAATAAGGGTCTTAGAAGGCTCCCAGGCCTTAACAATCGTATTTGACAGAAAAAACTTTGAAAAAATAAAAACAATTTTCCCGAAATCGGTTATATTAGAGGAAAACAAAAAAGTCGGCATGATAGAGATTGATTATCCAAGAATACTGAAAAAAACTCCAGGGGTTTTCTCTGTAATATACAATGAGCTTGCAGAAAATAACATAAGCATAATTGATGCGCTAATCTCCTCAAATGAGCATATCTTAGTAATTGATGAAGAAAAGCTGCTGACAGCATTTGAGCATATATATGAATTATGCAATAATTAAACAAAAAAATGCTACTAATGATTAGTAATTATGCATTTAACCACAAAAACCTTTATAAATAATTAATATAAAATTTTTAATCAAATGGAAGATCAAGAGCAAATTGCAGTGGAGAAAAAGAAAGAGACAAGAATAAACAAGATAGTAATGCATGGCTTCAAGAGCTTTGCAAAGCATACCGAAATTCTATTTGGAGGTAATTTTAATTGTGTTCTTGGCCCAAACGGCTCTGGAAAATCTAACGTGATGGACGCTTTATGCTTTGTTCTAGGAAAATCATCCGCAAAATCATTAAGGGCAGAAAAGGCAGCAAACCTCATCTATAATGGGGGCAAAGCAAAAAAGCCTGCAAAGCATGGGGAAGTATCAATCTTCTTTGACAACAAAAATAAGGTTTTTCCTACAGAAGACTCTGAAGTCAAATTAACCCGGATTGTAAGGCAGAGCGGCCAGTCAGTCTACAAGATTAACGATCAAACAAGAACCAGACAGGAAATTCTTGACCTGCTCTCAGTTGCAAAGATAAATCCCGATGGCTACAATATAATTCTGCAGGGAGACATAGTGAAATTTGTGGAAATGCATCCTGACCAGAGGCGTGAGCTTATTGGAGAGGTAGCAGGAATCTCTGTCTATGAGGAAAAAAAGCACAAAACTATTTTAGAATTGCAGAAAGTCGATGAGAGGCTGAAAGAGACAGAAATAGTATTGGCAGAAAGAAATACTTACCTTAAAGAGCTTAAGAAAGATCGTGACCAAGCGTTAAAATACAAGGAAATGAATGATAAGATAAAGCAGAACAAAGCCTCTTACTTAAAATTGCAGATTGACAGCAAAGAAAATGAAAAAAACGAGATGCAAAAAAAGCTTGACGAGACAAATAAAGAACTGGAAAAAGTAAATGAAAAAATACAGAATTCAAAAAATCAAAATCAGGAAAAAAGGGCTGAAATAGAGCAGATAACAAAAGAGATAGAGGAAAAAGGGGAAGTAGAGCAGGTAAACATTAACAAAGAAGTAGAGACTTTAAAAATAGACCTTACAAAAAAAAATTCCAGGATAGATACTGTAAAAAATGAGTTAAGCAAGATAAAAAAGAGAAAAAATGATCTGGAAAACAGCGTGAAAGAAGTAAAAGATAATATAAAAAAGCTCAATGCAGAAAAAGAAAAAATGCAGAAAGATATCTCATCAAAAGAGCAGGAAAAAGGCATCATATCAAAAAAAATTCAGGATTTTAAGGAAAAAAACAAGCTCGATAATATTTCAGAAATAGAAAAGCAGGTTGAGGAAATAGACAAAAAATCAGAAGATATCCAGAAAGAAGCGCATTCAATAAGGGAAGATCAGCATAATTTTATAAGGGACAAAGACAAAATTTTGCATGATATCAGCACAATAGATGCCCAGATAAATAAAGTCCTGGATGTTGAAAAAGAAAACGAGCAACAGCTGGAAGAAGTAAAAAATAAAAGAAATGAATTCAAAAAATCAACCCTAGAACTAAATAAAAAGCTGGATGAAGATTCGTCAATGGCTGCCCAGCTTTCAGATGCAAGAAAAAAAATATATGCTGCAAATGAGGAGCTTGCAAAATTAAAGGCAAGACACTTATCAACAAGAGAGTTAAATTATGCTGATATAGCAATTAAGCGGATATTAGATCTCAAAAACAAAAAGCCGGAAATTTACGGAACAGTCGCAGAGCTTGGAAACGTTGATTCTAAATACACTCTTGCCCTTGAAATCGCAGCAGGCCAAAAAATCAAGAGCATTATTGTGGAAAATGACAAGATAGCGTCAGAATGCATTAAGTACCTTAAAGACAATAAGCTTGGAGTGGCCACTTTCCTTCCCTTAAATAAGATAAGCCCCAGGCCAATAAGCTCTTCAGCAAAAAACATCTCTAAATCAAACGGAAGCCATGGCCTTGCTATTAACTTAGTTTCTTTTGAAAGCAAATTCAAAAAAGCCTTTGAATATGTTTTTTCAGACACAATTGTAGTGGACAATATAGATGTATCAAGAAGGCTTGGGATAGGAAACGCAAGATATGTCACTTTAGATGCTGATTTAGTGGAAAAAAGCGGAGCTATGGTAGGTGGCTTTAGATTAAAAAGAAAGCACAGCATGGGATTCAAGGAAAAAGGCATAACCCTGGATATAGAGAAGCATGAGCAGGAAATAAAAGAGATGAAAACTAATATAGATGTTCTGGAAAAAACAAGAACTGAAAATGAAGGGTCAATATCTGGCCTAAGGGTCAAAAAAGCGACTTTGGAAGGTGAAATAATAAGGATGGAAAAGTCTTTGCACCTTGAATCAACTGACCTTGAGGCATCGAAAGAAAAAAAAGTTTCATTGCAAAATCATGAAAAAGAGATCAGCAAAAAAATAGATCTGGTTCAGGAAAAGATAAGCGCCTTTAACCAGGAGCTTACAGCAATTAAAACTGAGAAGCAGAAATTAAGGTCAAGCATATCCCAATTAAGAAATCCCACCCTGATTGCTGAGCTGAATGCATTTGAAGAAAAGCTCATGGAGTTAAATGAGGAAATAATAAGGATTGATTCTAAGATAAAGATAAGAGATACTCAATCGCAGGACATATACAAAAGTGAATTGGAAAAAACAGAAAAAATAATGAAGGGCCTTGAAAAGGATGAGCAGGACTTTACTAGTGAGCTAAAAGATTTAACTGATGCTTCCAGCCAGAAAGATGATGAGCTTAAGAAAAAGGAAGCTATGGCTAAAGACTTTTATGCTAAGTTCAAAGGATTATTTCACAAAAGAAGCCAGATTGAGCAGGAAATACAAAAAAATGAAACAACAATCAACAACAAACAGGATGACAGCAGGAAAATTGAAGTTAAAGCTAATACATTATCCTTAAGGCTTGCAGAGCTCCAGTCAATACTTTCAGGATTAAACCTTGAATTTCAGCAGTATGAAGGCGTTAAACTTGACTTAAGCAAAAATGAAGATCAGCTTAAGAATGATATCAAAAAATTTGAGCGCATGCAGGAGCAGATTGGCAGTGTTAATATGAGAGCCTTGGAAATTTATGAAGGAGTTGAAAAACAATATCATGATTTAGTCGGTAAAAAAGAGATGCTGAATACAGAGAAAGAAGATGTTCTTAAGATGATGGAAGAAATAGAGGGAAAGAAAAAAGACCTGTTCATGAAGGTATTTGATGTTGTGAATGAAAACTTCAAAAAATTCTTTTCCATGATAACAGCAAAAGGGGACGCTAATCTTGTGATTGAAAATGAGGAAAATCCGTTTGAAGCTGGTGTTAGGATAAATGTAAAGATAACTGGCAGCAAATTTTTAGATATAAGAAGCCTTTCCGGAGGAGAAAAGACAATGACAGCATTAGCTTTTATTTTCGCAATCCAGGAGCACGAGCCAGCATCCTTCTATGTCCTGGATGAGGTTGATGCTGCCCTGGATAAGCACAACTCGGAGAAATTCGCAAACATGATAAAGCAGTACTCAGTAAAAGCCCAGTACGCAATAGTAAGCCACAACGACGCTATCATCTCTGCAGCAGACAACCTTTACGGAGTCTCAATGAACGAGCATGGAATGTCCCAGGTTGTTAGCCTGAAGATTTAGTTATTTCTTATAGTCAAACCTATACTTGAATATATCAGTTTTTATCTCTCCAAAAAGCATCCTATAAAAAGCAGAAAGAAATAATTTCATAAAAATATTAAGCCTGCCATAATAGTCAAATCTCCTTGTAGAGGTATAAACCCTTATACCTTTTAAAATCCTGAACTTTCCGTTCCTGGATGCTCTTTTGCAATAATCCATGTCTTCTGACAGCCTTATGCTTTCATTAAAACCATTAATCTTATCATGCAATTTCTTTCTGATAAAAATTCCATGACCAGAGGCATTTGCATAATAAAATTGAGTAAAGTATATCCAGAAATTATAAATCCAAAAAGCCAGGTTATCTGAAATTTTCCCGTTTATTGGCTTTATCATGCACCCTGCTATATCTGTGCTTTTTTTATTTATTTGGCTCAATGATTTTTCCAGAAAGTTTTTTTTAATAATACAATCCGAATCTATGAACAGCAGAATGTCCCCTTTGGACTTTTTTGCCCCGTTATTCCTTGCAGTTCCCGGCAGTCCTCCTTTTACAATCTTGCAGCCATGTTTCTTTGCAATCTGCTTTGTCCTGTCTTTAGAGTTATTGTCTGCTATAATAACCTCAAAATCCATATATGTTTGTTTTTTTAGGCTGTTCAATAGCCCAAGTAAATATTTCTCTTCGTTTAATGTGGGTATTATTATGCTCAGCATATTTTTACAAGAAATAGTATTTGTTTATAAAATTAATTAAATGCGTCGGCTGGGATTTGAACCCAGATAGGCGGCTTGGAAGGCCACAGTCATAGCCATTAGACCACCGACGCATAGACTTAGAGATAAAGAATTTCTTTATAAATTTAATTATTTTAGACGCCACCAATGTAGGCGACGCTATATTGCGCAGCGTCATTGGCCGCGCCTATATTTTTTGGGGGTAATAATATAAAACTCCATATTAAAATAACACAAAGCATTAAATATTAAGACATATTATTAATACTAAATTGGGGGTGAAATGAATGGAGATGGAAGAGGGTCCGCTCTATAAGAATATTATTTCTCATATTGATATTAATAGGGGTATTGATTCTATACATTATTTAAATTTCAATGACATTGCAAAAGAGCCGAAGTTTGATGAATTTCTTGATGATATAAACCAGTATAATGATACAATAGAGCTCAGCCTGATAAAAAACAAGGCGTACAAGGAAGCAGTGATGATGTCCCTGCATATAATTAATGCAGAAAGTGATTTCCTCAAGGAAATCATTAGGGATGAGCAAAAGACTTTTGGAGGCAGCAAATTATTTTACCTAAACAACAATCATGATAAAATCCTAGTTATTGCTGTTCCCGGAAGCATGGAAAACAAGCTGAATATGGTCATAAACAGGCTAAACAAGATAAATGAAAAAATACACCGGATGAATTTAAAAATAAAAAAAGAAAATATAGACATGTATGCGAAAAGAAAAAGCATCCATGACAAAAAAGATGATATAATAAACATGATTAATAAGAATTTAAAGGTGTAATTCAAAAATTATGAACAAAATATCTTATTCAATCAGAAACCTTCTTTTTCATTCTCTCAACAAACTCCTCAAACTGGTGTTGCTTTACATTAGCGCCGCATGCAAGCTCATGCCCTCCGCCATAGCCCTCCAGCCCAATAAGGGATTTTTCCAAGATAGGAGGTATTATTTTTTTTGAGCTCCTTATACTCATCCTCATATCATCTTCTTTTCTCCTCGCAACTATTATTATCTTATCAGGGAATTTATACAAAAGCTCATTAGCCAAATCCCCTGTAAAGCTCATCTTGTCATCTGAATATGTAAAAACAAGCAATTTCTCATCTTTAACATTAGATATTGCACTTTTTAATAAATCATCATAATGATTTTTTATCTTTTCATATGCCTTAAAGATAAATTTCCCCCTTGAACTTTCTTGATTTAATATCTCATTTGGATGCTCTATCCTTGTCAAAATCTTTACCTTCTTCATAACATCGCTTGTTTTTCCCTTTAAACAAAAAGAATAAATCTTTATCAATTCACCCAGCTTTGTATTAAAATAAATATCTTCAACTTTCTTTTCATTATCCATCAATCCAGGATATTTTTCTTTAAATTCATCAACAAAATCAGGCATGTAATAATCTGCTATGCATCCAAGCATTGCAATCCATATATCCTGCCCAGCAGTCTTATAGCACATGTATGTTGTTGGTATATTCCCATCCTGCTTTATTAATCTTGGATTAAAATATTTTACATTTTCCCTTTTAAAAGGGCCATGATGGTCTATCCATATCACAGGAACTTTAGCATTATCAATAAAATCCTGCTCTAAACAGGCTACATCTAAAACAAAGGCCTTGTCAGCATCATAATCTTCTATTTTTCCAACAGATTTAGAATCTAGTCTAGGATGTGTCTTCACAACAAAACCATGCCCTTCTCTAACATACCTGTACAAAAGCAAAAAAGAGCACAACCCATCAGGATCATCATCAAAAAAGAACAATGGATTCTTGCAGGTTTTCAACTCATCCCTTATTTCCTCATAGTGTTTTTCTGTAAGCATTTAAGAATGGATTTCCATATAGTATTTAAACATATTGCCTTTAATTATTTACAATATTGAAAATAAATATTACTAAATTGTAATCACTTTAAAGTAACTAAAAAATAGAAAAGTTTATATATAGTTAATTTTATATGAATATTATGGACCTAAATAACAAAAAATATTCAAATTTAATAGCCACATTATTTTTTGGTATACCTCTATCCATAGTTATGTCTACACATTATTACTCGCATCCTGGAAAATTAGAGAGGCACTTGGAACTCTGGAAAGCTGCATATTCTGATATTAAAGCAACTGCAACCGCTAAGTTTCTTGATAATTCAAAAGGGTATATATTAAATTCAGATATAATTGTAAATAGTTCAGAATTGCATCCAGTTAACAAAAAAGATATTAAATTAAATTTAGAACAAAAATTAAGTCTAGAACAAGAAGTAGATAATAATATTAATAAACTTATTACAAATCAAGTTGAAAAAATAGGACTCGAAAAAGCATTTTCTAGAATTTCACAATATGATGATTATATTACTAATGCTGCCTCAAAGAATAATCTTGATGATAATTTGATTACAGCTTTAATTGCTAGAGAATCAAAAGGACTGTTAAGAAACCCATCACATAAAGGTGCAAATGGTCTGATGCATTTAATGCCAAAAACTGCAAAACATGAATTAGGTTTAACAATTGATAAATATATTGATGAAAGGTTAAGTCCAGATTCCGTATTTCCCGGAGTTAAATATCTAAATAAATTTATTAAAGAGCATGGAAATGTATTTGCTGGTCTTGCTTCTTATAATGGTGGTCCAACCCGTATCAGAAGAATAGTTAGAGAGAATGGGAAAGGATGGGAAGATATAAAAAATAAATTGCCTCATGAAACAAAACAGTATGTAGTAGAAGTCCTTAGCAGATACAAAATATTAAAGGACCCAAAAAAATATAATATAAATATTGACCAAAAACCGTTATATTCTGAAAAGATAAATAATAGTGGTGTACATATAGTGAAATCTGGAGAAACATTCAATTTAATTGCTAAAAAGCATGATGTCAAACCCTCATCAATGAAAGAAATAAATCCAACTATAATTGATTATTCAAAAATTTATGTTGACCAAAAAATAAGGGTTCCAAGAACATAACCTTTAAATTCCTCTTTTCTTTTACTTTAATTTATGAACTTTCCTAAATATTCCCTGAAAAACCACCCTTTATTCACTTGCGGCCATAAAGAAGTTAAATTCAAATTAAATTCACTATCTCTTTAAAGCAAACTTTTTAAATAAATCCCATTCTTATTCAGTCATGAACGCAAAAGAGCTGAAGAAAAAATACTTTGAATTCTTTAAAGGAAAAAATCACGCTTTTATCAGCTCTGCTTCCCTGATTCCGGAGCATGATCCGACTGTCTTGTTCACAACAGCAGGCATGCATCCATTAGTTCCGTACTTCATTGGAGAAACTCATCCTGCAGGAAAGCGCCTTGTTAATGTGCAGAAATGCATCAGGACAGGGGATATAGATGAAGTAGGAGACCCATCACATTTGACTTTTTTCGAGATGCTTGGAAACTGGTCATTAGGTGATTACTGGAAAAAAGAAGCAATTAACTGGAGCTATGAATTCTTAACAGATAAAAAATGGCTTGGCATTGATAAAAATAAGCTTTCATTTACTTGTTTTAAAGGAGACAAAGACGCTCCAAAAGATGAGGAATCAGCTAAGATATGGGAATCGTTAGAAATTCCAAAAGAAAGGATTTATTTCCTTCCAAAAGAAGATAACTGGTGGGGTCCAGCAGGAGAAACAGGACCATGCGGCCCATGCACCGAGATGTTTTACGATACAGGAAAAGAAAAATGCAGTAAAGACTGCAAACCGGGATGTTCCTGCGGAAAATATTTTGAGATATGGAATGATGTATTCCTAGAGTATGATAAAAAAGCAGATGGCTCTTTTAAAACATTAAAGCAAAAAACCGTAGATACAGGGATGGGTGTTGAAAGGGCAGCAGCAATGCTGCAGGGGAAAAAGATTGTTTATGATACTGAAATGTTTGCACCAATAATAGGCAAAATTAAAGACAATGCCAAAAATCAAAATAAGAAATCAATTGAGATAATTGCAGATCATCTAAAAGCATCTACTTTTATCTTAGCAGAAAAAATAACTCCAAGCAACTTAGACCAAGGCTATATTTTAAGAAGATTGATTAGAAAATCCATAAGGCACTTTAGATTATTGGGGATAGAAAAAGAAAACTTTACATCAGAAATAGCAAAAATTGTAATCCAAACCTATAAAGATAGCTATTCAGAACTAAATGAAAACAAAAGCTTTATCTTAGATGAATTAAAAAAAGAAGAAGAAAAATTCAAGAGAACATTGGAAACAGGTTTAAGGGAATTCAACAAATTAGCAAAAGGAGAAAAAATAACAGGAAAACAAGCCTTCATCTTATTCTCAAGCTATGGATTTCCTATAGAAATGACAGAAGAGTTAGCAAAAGAAAAAAATATTGAGTTAAATAAAAAAGAATTTGAAAAAGAATTTGAAAAACACCAGGAACTCTCAAGAAAAGGCGCAGAAAAAAGATTCAAAGGAGGCCTGTCAGACAGCTCAGAGCAGTCCAAAAAGCTCCATACAGCCACTCATCTCTTAAATGCAGCTTTAAGGATTGTCTTAAAAAACAATAACATTATCCAGAAAGGCTCCAACATAACCTCAGAAAGGCTAAGATTTGACTTTAATTTTGACAGAAAATTAACTAAGGAAGAATTAAAACAAATAGAAGACCTAGTTAATGAAAAAATAAAAGAATCTATTCCAGTAAAAAAAGAAGAAATGACCTTAGAAGAGGCAAAAAAAAGAGATGCACAGGGAGTTTTTGAAGATAAATATAAGCAAAAAGTCTCAGTTTACACTATTGGAGATTTTTCAGTTGAAATATGCGGGGGCCCTCATGTTAATAACACTAATGAACTTGGCAACTTCAAAATAAAAAAAGAAGAGAGTTCTGCAGCAGGAATTAGAAGAATAAAAGCTGTTTTTAAATGAAAAAATCAATAAATATTAAAATCATAACTTATAAACAACATCATGCTCTCTTACATGTTCCTTGACCTTTAAGCCAATGCTCTGCCCTTTTTTTGCTTCCTCTACTTTATTATGCTCTATCTGTAAACTATCCACTGTTTGCTTAAAATCACTTGTAGCACCTTTAATCCTTATTTTGTCTCCTACTTTTAGAGTGCCTGTTAACTCTATAATTCCAACACATAGTTTTGTGTAATAGTGGGAAATTTTGCCAATTTCCTTTACTTGTACTTCTTCTTTTTTTTGCTTTTCGGCCATAAAACCACCCAATATTGTAATGATTAGTTTTTATTTTATTTAAATTTGTCGAAAATTTATAGGATTATTTATATTTATTTTGCAATCTTCAAATACCTGTTGCAAGACCTAAAGAATTCAATATTCCAAATAAAAAAATAAATCCCCCTCGCGAGGGATAAATGCCTTCATTTTTTAAAAACGTTGGGGGTGGTTTTCAATAATGAAGGCATAGAAAAACACACCTAAAAAGGTGCCACCACAAAGACTAAAGGGTGATCATTGATCTATGATTTCTATGCCCAGCTCTTCGGTTATTTCTGCAACTTCAGGGCTTGGCTCAAGCACGCTCTGCTTTCCCAAAATCCAGGGGCTCTTCACGCCAGTCACAATTGTCATTACAGTAAGCTTTCCTTTCATTTCATCTGAAACTCTGGCTCCCCATATAACATTTGCATCTGCATCTAAGCTATCAGTCACTAATTCCCCTATCTTATTGATATCATCCAATGTCATATCTGATCCTCCAACTATATGGATCAAAGCTCCTGTTGCTCCTTTGTAATTTATATCCAGCAATGGATTTTGCAATGCTCCTTTAACTGCTTCATCCACTCTGTTAGTAGTATCGCTTGCTCCAACACCAATCACTGCAACTCCTCCATTTGTCATGATTGCTTTTACATCAGCATAATCCAAATTAACCAAACTTGGAACTGCAATTGTTTCCACAATCCCTTTGATCATTGTTGCCACAAGCTCGTTAGCTACTGCAAAAGCCTGCTGTATTGGCAAATTCCCAGCTATTTTAACCAATCTGTTGTTATCTATCACAATAACTGTGTCAGAAACATCTCTTAGCTGTTGCAATCCAAATTCTGCTTTATCAACCCGCGCCCTTTCGATTATAAATGGCATAGTTACTGTGCCTATAACAATAGAGCCAGTATCCTTTGCAACCTGTGCTACTAGTGGAGCTCCTCCTGTTCCTGTGCCTCCGCCCATGCCAGCGCATACAAAAACCATATCGCTTCCCTTTAAGGATTGCTTTATTTCCTGCAAGCTCTCTTGTGCAGCTTCTGCTCCCCTTTCAGGAAAGCCGCCACATCCTAAACCCCTTGTTACACTTGTTCCAATTAAGAATTTCCTGTCAGCAGCTATCATATCCAAATGCTGCTGGTCGGTATTACATGCTAATATCTCAGCTCCCTTAACACCTTTATTATAAAGCCAGCCAACCATATTATTGCCTGCTCCCCCTATACCTAAAACTTTTATGTTTGCATGTCCTACCATATTTACATCATCTACTTTATTCTGCTCACTAGTTTTTATTGCGTTTTCCACGATAAAATCCATTTTCACACCCCTTAATTTGTGGTTTTCAATATCTACATTCAAATATAAATGTTAGAGTACCAAAATATTTATATTGAAGTTTATTCCTACTACTTCTTAGAATTGAGTTATTTGCGCCAACAAATAGCTTTATTAGAGCAATTTAACTGTTAAAAGAACTTTTACACAACAAAACAAGCCGATTAAGCACGCTTTTTCGCCAAAAAAAGCCGCTTTATTGAGTTTTTCGCCAAAAAAACTCAAATATCGTTTTCTTAATATATTATTTAATGAACAAACTGATATTTAAAGATTTCTAAAGTGTAAACTATATGTTTTAGTATACTATTATGGGAATTTTGTTAAAGCGAGCATTGTGGCGAGCGATATAGATGCCGAACGCATTGGCGAGGCCTGATTTTCTTTTAATATCAAAATTATTTATTTTAAAGTTTAATCTTACTTGCTTTTTTATGATTAAAGTTATAAATAAAGCATATTTACTCTTTTTATGACTCTCTATTTTATAGGAATTGGCCTGAATGATGAAAAAGACATAACAGTGAAAGGCCTGGAACTAGTAAAAAAAGCAGATATAGTATATTTGGAAAACTACACTTCTAAAATTAACTGCAATATCAAGTATTTAGAAGATCTATATGGAAAGAAGATTATTCTGGCTGACAGGAAATTAGTGGAAATGGATGCAGATAAAACAATATTAGAGCAGGCAAAGACAAAAGAAGTTACTTTCTTAATTGTTGGAGATGTATTTTCAGCCACAACCCACACAGATTTATATATAAGAGCTAGAAACATGGCAATCAAAACAAGAGTAATCAATAATGCTTCTGTACTGACTGCAGTGAGTATAATAGGCCTGCAATTATACAAATTCGGCAAAACTCCCAGCATTCCATTTGAAAATGAGAATGTAGAAACTCCTTATGATGTCCTAAAGTTAAACCAAAAAAACAACCTCCACACTTTATTTATCCTTGATCTAAATCCAGATACAAATAACAGCATGGCTGTAAATGATGCAATTAGGTATTTGTTAAAAGTAGAACTAAAAAGAGGAGAAAATGTGTTTAAAGATAGCACTTTATGCATTGGCTGCGCTAAATTAGGAAGTTTAGATCAAATAATAAAAGCCGGAAAAGCAAAGGACCTCCTAAAAACAGATTTTAAGAACGGCATGCAATGCCTGATAGTTCCAGCTAAAAATCTTCATTTCATGGAAGAAGAAGCTATAAAACTTTATTATTAAGCGCAATGATCATCCTCACACCCATTCCTGCATAAAAACAAGAATTGCTTTGGATTTTCATCCTCGCAATAGAATTCCATCAAATAATTCTTATTCTGGCAGTAATCCTTGAACTCAAACCTTGTTGAATTACCGTAAAAACCAAAAATAGAGCCATTGACCCACCTTACAATGCCATTATCAGTATCATGACACAACCTCACTGTAACTATCTCTTCTTTTTCTTCTTCCACTATTACAGGAACTTCCTTATCTTCAACTTCAATCTCATCAATAACAGCTGCAGTAATTTTTTCTTCTTCCATTATTTCTTCTTTACTGCAGCCAAAAAGAAATATAACTACAAATATCAATAAAAAAGAAATTATTCTTCTCATAATAGTACTAATACTATAATTATATAAAAAGTTTGGGATTATTTAGAAAGCCAGTGCTTATGTGAGGCTTAGAGGAATTCTCAACTGCGCTAAATAATTGAATATGTATTCATAGTTGCTATGTTCGAAATGGCAAACTAAAACCCATTTTGATGGGTGACGGAAAATTTCTAATTTTCCCATCATGTATGGAATTTTGCCATTTCCACTCATACGCACAAGCACTGGCTCTCACACCAACCAATATTTAGGAAAAATTATTAAACCATTAAAAAAGAAATAAACAAAAAAAGCATAAAAAATGAAAATCCACAGGCTTACAAAAAAACTCCAGCTTTTTCTAATTTTTCTTCTAGCATTTATGCTAGCTGCAAATATAGCTTATTCTGTTCAGAGCAACAGTTCAAATTACAAAATTTCCTCAATAATATCAAGCGGTGGGAAAACAGTAAACAGCAGCAATTACAAGAGTCATGTTTCAACAGGAATTGTCAGCGGTGTTGTTAATTCATCAACATACAAAAACCTCATAGGATTTTTTCATACGTGGCTTCTAGCCGACAGCCAGCCATGCACCGCAAACAGCCAGTGTCAGGGAGGCTTTTGCTGCAGCAATCTATGCAGCAGCTCTTCCTGCCCTGTTGAAGATAGTGGAAGTGCAGCAGCCGCAGATTCTGGCGGCGGAGGAGGCGGTGGAGGAGGCGGAGCAGGTGGTGGCGTAATTCCAACC
>Ga0187827_10000584_pt1:0-50000 | contig 57210 bp, 58 predicted proteins | sample ETNtaG_39_FD_167969 | JGI IMG/M metagenome (GOLD analysis project Ga0187827, IMG submission 167969) | Marine microbial and viral communities from oxygen minimum zone, Eastern Pacific Ocean - ETNP2014_SV_150_PacBio MetaG (Illumina Assembly) | ecosystem: Environmental > Aquatic > Marine >...
AATCCAGACTGGCTCATCGAGACCTTGCCATCTTGTATTGATGCAGAACACCCTGATCTCTATCCGGAAAGCATTCTAACGGATGATTTTCTTCAACAGCGTTTATACGAGATAAAACTTTTATAAATTTGTAGAATAGATTCTTATTTCCATAAATAGGATTCACATGGGTTATTATTTTCAAATCGGTATAGGGGCGTTGATCCTGATCATCTTAGGAGTGATATTTAGTAACAATATTAAAAATATTAAAATCAAATATTTGATCAATGCAATTCTACTCCAATTCCTCATTGCAGCTCTGTTGACAAAAGTTCCATTCATAACCTCTATGTTTGAATCGATTTCTCATGGAGTTCTAGCACTAAAAAATGCAACAGATCAAGGAACCGGATTTGTTTTTGGCTATCTTGCAGACGGAACTCCCAAACCTTTTGAGGTTGCCAACCCTGCCAGTGCCAATATATTCATTTTTTCTGGCTTGATGTTGATCATGGTAGTTTGTGTTCTGGCAGCCATTTTTTGGCATTGGAGAATATTACCTATCATCATAAAATTTATTGCTATGTTTTTTAAGAAACCGCTGAATGTGGGCGGGCCGGTTGGGTTAAGTGCATCAGCCAATATTATTTTTGGACAGGTAGAAGCTCCATTATTGATCAGACCTTATCTCGGCCAAATGACAAGACATGAATTGTTGGTGTTGATGACAGTAGGAATGTCTACGATCTCAGGTGGGGTGATGGTGGTCTACACGACCATGCTTAGCAGTCTTTATGGGCCTACCCTTATTGGTCATTTCTTAACGGCTTCACTGATTTCTGTTCCGGCTGCAATCATGTATGCAAACATCATGATGCCCAGTAATCAAAAAACAGAAGATCAAAGTGCTATTGAAAAATCTCAATTGTATAGAAGTACGATGGATGCATTAACCCGAGGCACCCAGGATGGCTTGCAGATAGTTCTCAGTGTGGCCGCTATACTTGTGGTACTAATCTCTCTCGTCGCTCTTGTAAATTATAGTCTCGAGGCTTTGCCAATGGTTGCTGGAGCACCTCTTTCACTGGAGAGAATTGCTGGTTGGATTTTCTCGCCCATCGCATGGTGTATGGGTATACCTTGGGCTGAAGCCCAATTGGGTGGATCATTACTGGGTGTAAAAACTATTCTGAATGAGTTTGTTGCCTATGTAGATTTAGCCGCAATTGATGCAAGTGATTTGTCAGAGCGAAGTAGACTGATCATGCTGTACGCTCTGTGTGGTTTCGCAAACCTATCAAGTGTCGGTATATTGCTCAGCGGAATGGGTGCAATGATACCGGAGAGAAAAGATGATTTAATTGCTGTCAGTGGCAAGGCGTTAATTGCCGCTACACTTGCCTCTTGTTTTACAGGCCTAGTAGTCGGAGCAATCTCTTAGACTTTACCCGTAACTCCTTGGTCAAAATGGAGTCGACACAAAGATAAATATCGCTCATTGCCTCCTATCTCTATTTGTTCTCCTTCTCGAACAATCTCTCCCTGCTCATTCACACGAACTATCATGGTTGCCTTACGTCCACAGTGACAAACGGTTCTAATTTCATTGAGATGATCAGACCAAGCCAACAAATATTGACTACCTTCAAATAATTCACCTTGGAAGTCTGTTCTTATGCCGTAAGCAAGAACGGTAATATCCAGCTCATCAACGACACGACCCAATTGGGCCACCTGTTCTTTTGTTAAAAACTGAGCTTCATCAATTAAAACACAATCTATTGCACACTTTGCATGTGCTATTGATATTTGCTCAAATAAATTATCTTCTGTCTTGAATGTCTTTGATTTACTTTTTATTCCTATTCTTGAAACAATTTCTGAACTGCCATATCGAGTGTCTTTAGCGGAGGTGTACAGAATCGTTTTCATCCCCTTTTCAAGATAGCCATAATTAGTTTGCAACAGTGCAGTCGACTTTCCTGCATTCATGGTTGAGTAATTAAAATGTAGCCGAGCCATGATTTTACAAAGATTGATCTATTTTATAGAAAATCAATTGAACAATATCTTTGGCCAAAGACTCTTTCACAACACGACTTTCAATTGATTTTCCCAATAATTGTGTCTGATCAAAGCCATAATCTTGTATTTTTTTGTTAGTCACAGGCTGTATAAGAACTTCTCTATCTTTACTGAAAGACCATTTAACCAAATAATAAACTTCGTACTCTCTCGGTGTGTTGCTTGCTGATACAGATAAAACTCTTTGTCCAGATTGATCCGCTAGAATCGATAATACATAATCTGAACCGTTTTTATTATTTGTCACAACGATACCATTCTTTGCCATATGATGTTTAATCGATCGATAAAAAATAGTATATGGATCGGAAGTATCTATATATACGGTGCTTAATTTTGCTACTAAACCGCTGCTATCCTGTAACTGGAAGCCACAGCCAAAAAGCGACCAAGATAACAAAATGAGTATGAGTCGTTTACCTAGCATGATCAAATAACAATATTAATTAGCTTCCCTGGCACGATTATAGTTTTCTTTATTTCTTTTTGTCCTATAGCCTGGGTTATCTTTGCCTCACTAAGCGCTAACTTTGTAAGCGCCTCTTCATCAATGTCTGCCATAACATTGATGCGTGCTTTCAATTTGCCATTAATTTGAATGACAATTTCGTGTATTTCATCAATCATTAGATCTTTTTCAAATGTAGGCCAATTTTCATAAATGATGGCATTCTTATGACCAAGCTCAGTCCATAAATAACTGCAAATGTGGGGCACAATGGGTGAGAGTAATAATACAATCGATTCTAAAGCTTCCTTGATGACCTTTCGATCGCATTCTGTTTCTATTTTAAAGCTCGATACGTAATTAGTTAATTCCATAATTGCGGCTATTGCAGTATTAAAAGTATACCTTCTACCTATATCATCACTCACCTTGGCTATAGTTTTGTGAGTGCGCCTTCTAAGTTCTTTTTGTGTGTCATTTAAAGCATCATTTTGATGAATGTCTTCTGTATCTAAAAGATCGTCTATTCTGGTATGAACAATATTCCATAATTTTTTCAAATAACGAAAAGCTCCATTGATCGCCTTGTCTGACCATTCTAATGACTGCTCAGGAGGTGCGGTAAACATCATAAAAAATCTGACAGTATCGGCACCATAATTATTAATCATCTCTTCTGGATCAACAGTGTTATTCATGGATTTCGACATCTTGACACCGCCATTCAGTACCATGCCTTGAGTCAATAAACGTTTAAAAGGCTCGTCTCCTTCAACCAAACCTTCATCTCTTAAAAGCTTATGGTAAAACCGAGCATAAAGCAGATGAAGAATAGCATGCTCAATACCGCCTATATATAAGTCAACGGGTAACCAATATTTCGCTCTTTCATCTAACATTTTCTGATCATTATCTGGACAGCAAAATCGTGCATAATACCAAGAAGATTCCATAAAAGTATCAAACGTATCAGTCTCTCTGAAATGGATTTTTTTTGATGTGGGATCAACCGACTCTGTGAATTCTTTCATTGATTTAATTGGCGACTGAACACCTGTAAACGAAACATTTTCAGGAAGTACAACTGGTAAATTCTGATCACATTCAGGGAAAATTTTCCCGTTTTCATCTGATAGCATCGGGATGGGTGCTCCCCAATATCTTTGCCTTGAAATCAACCAGTCCCTTAAGCGGTAATTAACCACTTTTTTCCCTCTCTTTTGTTTCACTAACTCGGAAGTGATTGCTGCTATGGCTTCTATGGAGTCTATTCCATCATACTGTTCGGAATTGATTAACTGACCAGGTAACTGAAAAGCTTCTTTTGCAAAATCATGCTCAATACTCGGATCTGCTGGAATGATTACAGGTTGGATAGATAAGCCATATTTTTTGGCAAAATCATAATCTCTTTGATCGTGCGCAGGAACAGACATAATTGCTCCAGTTCCATAACTCATTAAGACAAAGTTAGCCGCCCATATTGGGATTTCATTACCATTGATTGGATTGATTGCATTTCGTCCCAAAGGAATCCCTATTTTTTCCATTTTCTCCAGAGCCTCCTCAGAAACGGCCTGGAGTTTTGTTTGCTCTAAAAATTCTTTTATATCCTGATTAGTCTCTGACATCGACTGCACAAGAGGATGCTCGGGTGCCAAAGCCATATAAGTTGCACCGCATAAGGTATCAGGTCTCGTAGTGTAGGTTGTTAATGTTTGTTCTGAATCAACAATGTTGAAAATAATTTCAACCCCTTCGGATCTACCTATCCAGTTCCTTTGCATAATTTTAACGGGTTCTGGCCAATCAAGATTGTCTAAACCTGAAAGCAATTCTTCACAGTAATGGGTAATTTTTAAAAACCATTGAGGCATTTCTCGTCGTTCAATCTTTGCACCCGATCTCCATCCTTTGCCATCGATCACTTGTTCATTTGCCAATACCGTATTCTCAACAGGATCCCAGTTGACTATGGCATTATCTTTATAGGCAATACCTTTTTCATATAAACGGGAGAACATCCATTGTTCCCAATGATAATAATTTGGATCGCAAGTGGTTAGTTCTCTAGTCCAATCGTAACCAAATCCAAGCAGGTTTAATTGGTGCTTCATGTATTCAATATTGTCTCTGGTCCATTGAGCTGGGGGCATATTATTCTTAATTGCAGCTCCTTCTGCGGGCAACCCAAAAGCATCCCAACCCATTGGTTGCAATACATTCTTCCCCAACATTCTCTGATATCTTGAGATAACATCACCTATGGTGTAATTCCGTACATGACCCATATGCAGTCTTCCGCTCGGATAAGGAAACATACATAAACAATAGAATTTATCTAAATTAGAGTCTTCACTAACTTCGTAAACACGATTTTCTCTCCAGAAAGCTTGAACTCCGGATTCTATTTCTTTTGGATTGTATGGTTTGTCTGCCATGTTTAATTTCATTTAAAAAAACAGTTATCAAGCATACATCGGGATAGTAATTAGTGGAAACTGTATTACTCTTTGGGTCTTCTTATACCCCAATAATAGCCGAAAATTAAACTCAATATGATAAGAAATAATACTAATGAGTCTCCATACTTCGTGTAAGGAGTTACACCGCTCATAGGCACAAATGTTCCCGTTAGGATTGAAAATGTAAAAGGTTCAGAGCGTTTTTGAATACGCCCATGAGGATCAACAATCGCTGTGACACCTGTATTGGTAGATCGTAGAAGATAACGACCCGTTTCTATGGCTCTCATCCTTGACATTTGAAAATGTTGCTCTGCTGCAAGGGATTTTCCAAACCAAGCATTATTAGTAATATTTACCAAAACATTAGCTTCAGGGAAATAACCTAATTGCTCTGAACCAAAAATATCCTCATAACAAATCGTCGGAGCAATAAAGACCTCATTTAATTGGGGCATATCCTGTATGCTTGCGCCTGATTCTATATCTCTGTTGGGAAGACCCATTCTTTTGAGCCAAGATCTAATAAAATTTGGAACCGGAAAATACTCTCCAAAAGGCACAAGGTGCCTTTTATGATAAACCACATCGCTTGAGCCAATTGCCATCATTGAATTTCTAACACTGCCGTTTGCCTCGTTAGAGGTAAGAACGCCTAATAACAATAGCTGAATACTATTCTTTTCTAAGATTGTGCTTATTTCATTAAGGTAGGGTTTAACATTTTTTGAAATAGCTGGAATTGCAACCTCAGGCCAGATTACCACATCTAACTGATCCTCAGATTGAAGAGTTTTTTTGTATAAATCTAGTGTATTTCTAAATTCACTGGGCAGCCACTTTTTCTCTTGCTCAATTGCTCCTTGAACTAAACTAACATTGAGCTTATCACTCTTTGGTTCGGTCCATTGAATTACTCCCACTCCCCATGAAGTGCATAGAAGAACCAGCAACATAAACAGAGCCTTAGTGCTGGTTTGCTTGGCGCCTAAATAAATGAGAACTAACAGGCCAGAAGATATTGCACAGATCCAACTCACCATATAAATGCCACCTATAGGTGCCCAATTAGAAAGAAAAGTATTGATCTGACTATAACCCACACTGAACCAAGGAAATCCTGATAACAACCAACCCCTAGCCCATTCCATTAAAACCCACAGCGTAGGCCCTATGCTAAGTAAGATTAGTGATTTGGATTGGCTTGCCTGATAAATCTTACTCATCAATAAACCTGTAAGGTAATAATACAGAGCCATCAATGACGACAGCAAAAAAATTAACAATACTGTCAACCAAATAGGTGCGCCACTAACAGTATGAATGCTTATGTATAGCCAATGGAGTCCCGATGAAAATAACACTAAAGCAAAACAAAAAAAACATTGAGCTACAATTTTTGGAGGTTGATTTATTGACAAATAAAATAAATAGCCAATAGAAATAATTGATAGCATAGGCACATCAAAAGGTTCAAAAGCCAACAAAAATAATGCTCCTGCTATACAGGACAATACGTGATGTCTATTCAATGCCTCTCACTTCTATCAGATGCACTTGCCTGTTATCTGATTTAACTATTCTAAAGCTCATTGGCTCAATTGATATACGTTCACCTCTGTGAGGAAGTCTTCCTAGATTTTTCATAATCATTCCTCCGAGGGTATCAAAGTCTTCGTCCAAATACTGGGTTTCAAAATATTCGTTAAAATCTTCAATTCGAATCAAGGCATCAACCTCAAATGTACCAGCGCTTTTCTCTCGTATCATCGGCAGATCTTCAGCATCGTATTCGTCTTCAATATCTCCTACAATTTGCTCTAGAACATCTTCAATAGTCAATAGTCCTGCTATTCTTCCATATTCATCCACCACAATAGCCATATGATTTCTACTCTTTCTAAACTCATTGAGTAAGGTTTTCAATCTTTTGCTTTCTGGAATAAAAGTTGGGTTCCTAAGAAAATTAGTTATCTCAAAATCATTGTTGTCACTTTCCGTTGAAAATCTCAATACATCTTTTGCTAGAAGTATCCCAACAACTTCATCTTTATTTTCACCAATGACTGGAAACCTAGAATGACCTGATCGTGCTATTTGGCTCAAAAGATCTTTGATAGATAAATCAATATCCAAAACGACCATATTGGAACGGGGAATCATTATGTCTCTCACTTGAAGTTCAGAAACTTCAATAACACCTTGAATCATTCTAATTTCATCTTGCCCTAAGAACTCATTCCATTGGCTGGAATTAATCATCCTAAAAAATGATTCAAGATTACTTTCCTTGTCTTTAACTAGAGAAATCAATTTTTTAATCCATAAATTCATTCGAGATTATTTACTCCAAATCGGGATATCTGATTGTTCTATAACTTTATTTTCAATACTCTGCATAATTGTTTCATCGTCCTTTTTTTTATGATCAAAACCCAACAAGTGTAAAAATCCATGTATCAGCATATGTATAAAGTGTGCACTAAGATTCTTATGTTGGTCTCTAGATTCTTGAATCACCACAGGCAAGCAAATAACAATATCACCTAGAAAAGGGAGTTCAATATCTAAATTTCTCTCTTGATCCAAATTACCTTCAAATGTCAAAACATTTGTAGGTTGATTCCTTTTTCTATACTTCTTATTCAATATCAATCCTTCGTTGTGATCAACAATCCTAATATTGACAGCCAATGGATATTCTAGTTTTTCTTGTGAAGCTTGAACACTCAAGTTAATACATTCCTCTATAATATTAGCTTCCAAAGGAAGGACATGGTTGGTTTTATTTTGGATCAGTACACTTACTCGTTGACGATCAAGTTGATTCATAGAAAATTAAACCTATAAGAGAGCCTATTCATGATGATTCTCGTAAGCTTCCACAATATCTTGAACAAGACTGTGTCTCACTACATCAGAATAATTAAAATTGGTAAAACCGATACTCTTGATTTCACTCAAAACATTTAATACATGCTTCAGTCCGGAGATTTTATCTACTGGCAGATCAATTTGGGTGATATCACCATTAATTACAAATCTAGACCCAAAGCCCATACGGGTTAGAAACATTTTCATTTGTTCAATCGTAGTATTTTGTGCTTCATCTAAAATTACAAAACTCTCATTCAACGATCTACCCCGCATAAAAGCTAGTGGAGCCAATTCAATTGCTCTTCTTTCGATCAAATGATGCACTTGATCAAAACCTAGCATTTCATATAAGGCGTCATACATTGGTCTAAGATAAGGATCCACCTTTTGAGACAAATCACCTGGTAGAAAACCAAGGCTTTCACCTGCTTCAACAGCAGGTCTAACAAGAATTATCCTTTTAAAATGGTCTTGCAGTGCCTCAACTGCTAAAGCAACAGCAAGAAAAGTTTTACCAGTTCCAGCCGGTCCTATTCCAAAAGACAAATCATTAGCTCTAATAGACTTAACGTAGTTTAGTTGATTACCACTTTGGGTTCTGATTTCCAGCTTAGGTGTTTTAATAATTGAGCTATTCTCACTATGTTGGCCAGTTTTATTCTCTCCCATATACTTTCTCAACAATAAATGTATTTTCCTCTCTGATAGATTTTCATTAGAAGCAGCTTTATATAAATGCCTAATGATTTCCTCACCTTTTATTAAATCTTCTCTTTGACCTGACAACAAGAAAATATTGCCCCTATTCTTGATTTCTATGGACAAAAAATCTTCGATCACTCGTAAGTTTTTATCAAACACACCTAGCAAATTTACAAGATTATTATTATCTGTTGAATCTATTTCAAATTCTTTATGGTTCAAGTCAAAAAATCCTATATAAAATTATTATTAAGTTAATCTACCTCTAAGAGAATTAGGTAGTGCCTCAGTTATGATGAGATCAACAAACTGTCCAATTAAATCTTGATGACCGTCAAAGTTAACCCAGCGATTATTTTCTGTTCTACCAGTCATTTGCGTTTTGATTTTCTTAGATTGCTTTTCTACTAGGACTCTCTCTTTAGCTCCAATCATTTTTCTACTGATTGCCATTGCATGTTCAGTTATTTTGGCTTGTAATGTTTGGAGTCTGGCAAGTTTTATATCATGGCCAATTGTATCTTCCATGCTTGCAGCAGATGTATTAGGTCTTGGACTAAAAATAAAACTGAATGATTGATCAAAACCTATAGTATCAATCAATGTTAGAGTTTGCTCAAAATCGTCTTCGGTCTCACCTGGAAATCCAACAATAAAATCTGAGGAAACACTAATATCAGGTCTAAGATCTCTTAGTCGTTCAATTTTATCAATATAAGCTTCGACGCTATGCTTCCTTTGCATTAATTGTAATATTTTATTGGATCCACTTTGTACTGGAAGATGAAGAAAATTAGCCACTTTTGGATTAGCAAATGATTGAATCAAATCTTCGCTAAATTGTATCGGATGAGATGTGGTAAAACGGATACGATCAATCCCTATTATTGTACTTACTTGCTCAATCAGATTAGATAATTTTATTTTATTGCCTTGTATATCTTTTGTCCTATAGGCATTCACATTTTGACCCAAAAGATTCACTTCTCTGACTCCTTCAGAAGCTAAACCTTGGATCTCTTCCATCACCTGCTCTGGAAACCGACACACTTCCAAACCTCTCGTATAAGGAACAACACAAAAGGAGCATAATTTACTACATCCTTCCATAATCGAAACAAAAGCTGAAGGTTTGATTTGATTTGTTTTTGGAAAAAAATTAAATTTCTCTAATTTTGGAAAACTAATATCAACAACTGAATGTCTCGATGCAATTACTTCATCGTACATTTTTGGTAGGCGGTGCAGTGTTTGTGGTCCGAAGACCATATCAACATAGGGTGCTCTTTTAATAATTGATTCACCCTCTTGAGTTGCAACACATCCACCCACACCGATTATAATATTGGGATTATTTTTTTTGTACGCACGCCATCTACCAAGTTGTGAGAACACTTTTTCTTGTGGTTTCTCCCTTACTGAACATGTATTCAACAATAATAGATCTGCCTTTGATGGATCATCGGTGAGTTTCATATCTTGATCATGACACATGATATCGGCCATCTTACTGGCATCGTATTCATTCATCTGACAGCCAAAAGATTTTATAAATATCTTTCCAGACACATTTAATAAGCTGAATTACTGGTAGTATTAAAAAGGAATATCGTCATCAAAATCATCTGATGAAGCATTATTGGCACTTTGTTTAGGTGTCTCAAAATTATCAGTACTGGCAGAGGAAGTCATGCGTTCACCAAGCATCTGCATTTCATTGGCTATTATTTCAGTTGTCCAACGTTCATTTCCCTCTTTATCTTCCCATTTTCTAGTTCTGAGTTTGCCCTCTATATAAACTTGAGAGCCTTTTTTTAGATATTCGCTGGCGATTTCTGCCAGTCGTCCAAAAAAAACAACCCTGTGCCATTCGGTTCTCTCTTGGCGATCTCCAGATTCTTTATCAATCCATGATTCGCTGGTAGCAACACTAATATTTGTAACTGCATTTCCATTAGGCATTAAACGGGCGTCAGGATCAGCACCCAAATTACCTAAAACAATAACCTTATTAATTCCTCTAGCCATATTATTTCCTTACCTCATCTAAAGATTCATTATTCCAATGGTTATTGTAAACAAAAAGCTAAAAGATTGTGCTTAAGATCGATAAAAAAATAACTATCCTGAACACAATGTATCTATTGTCTCTCAAACCTTAAGTTAGGTTTGGCTCTTCAGCTTGAAAAGATTTATCATTGAATGTTTGGTACAAATTATTATAAGTGTAAAGATGCAACATATTAGAATCAAAGGGGCAAAAACACATAATTTAAAAAATTTAGACCTAGAGTTGCCTAGAAACAAAATTATTATCCTGACGGGCCTTTCTGGTTCTGGTAAGTCTTCATTGGCATTTGATACAATTTACGCTGAAGGTCAAAGACGTTATGTTGAATCTTTGTCAGCATATGCAAGACAATTCCTATCAATGATGGAAAAACCAGATGTTGATTTGATCGAAGGACTTTCACCTGCAATTTCTATAGAACAAAAGACGACTTCTCACAATCCAAGATCAACAGTTGGTACGGTCACTGAGATATATGATTATCTTCGCTTACTTTATGCGAGAACCGGCATTCCAAAGTGTCCCGAACACGGTATCGAGTTAGGCATACAAAATATCAGTGAGATGGTTGATCACGTATTACAAATAAAAGAAGGATCAAAATTAGTTCTATTATCACCCATCGTTAATGACAGAAAGGGAGAACACGTTGAATTAATCAAAACAATAAAAGCTAAGGGTTTCATAAGGGTCAGAATTAACCAAAAAATATACGATATCGATGATTTACCAACTATTGATTCGAAGAAGAAAAATACAATTGAAGTTGTTGTTGATAGATTTACAGTTAAACCTGATATTGCTCTTCGATTAACTGAATCTTTTGAAACAGCTCTGGAAATGGCAGATGGCGTTGCCAAGATTGTTAACCAAGAGAAAGATCATCCAATGTTGTTATTTTCTGATCGATTTGCTTGTCCCGTCTGTGGCTATTCCATTCAAGAACTAGAACCTAGGTCATTCTCATTTAATAACCCTGCAGGAGCTTGTCAAAGCTGTGATGGTCTTGGAGTTGAACAATTTTTTAGTCCACATCTTGTCATAAAGAATCCTAAACTAAGTATTTCAGAAGGTGCTATAAGGGGTTGGGATAGAAGAAACATTTATTATTTTTATTTGATTAAAAGCTTGTCAAAACATTTTGGTTTCAATATTGACACACCATATGAATCCTATAATGAAACCGTTCAAAATACTCTTTTATATGGAAGTGGAGATGAAAAAATTCAGTTCTATTATCCTGGAAGAAGAGGTAGAAAAATATCAAGAAAGCATGTTTTTGAAGGCGTTATACCCAATTTAATAAGAAGATACAAAGAAACAGAATCTAAAGCGGTCAAAGACGCTTTATCAAAATTTATGAGTGTAAAAAGCTGCTTAAATTGTCATGGAACAAGATTAAATGAAGCAGCCAGACATGTTTTTATTAAAAATAAAACCATAGCCGATATAACAAAAATGAATATCGACGAAGCTTTGACCTTCTTTCAAGAATTAAATATTAAAGGAACTCGAGGTGAAATTGCATCCAATATTATCAAGGAGATTCAAGAGCGCTTATTGTTCTTATCAAATGTTGGATTAAATTATCTTAATCTAGAAAGGAGTGCTGAGACACTATCAGGTGGGGAATCTCAAAGAATCAGGCTAGCAAGTCAAATTGGATCGGGTTTGGTAGGAGTAATGTATATCCTCGATGAACCTACTATTGGTCTCCATCAAAGAGATAATGAAAGATTAATTGCTACCCTTACAAAACTTAGAGATTTAGGAAATACTGTTATTGTTGTTGAACATGATGAAGCAGCAATCAGATCAGGTGATTATATTGTTGATTTGGGTCCTGGTGCAGGAAATGCAGGTGGTGAGGTTGTGGCTCAAGGCAATTTAGAGTGTCTTCTAAAAGAACCAAAATCATTGACTGGCCAGTATTTAAAAAAAGAAAAATCTATTCCGATGCCCTCCAAAAGATTAGCTCCTGCCAAAAATAAAATTATTAAAATAAAAAATGCTCAGAAGAATAATTTAAAAGCTCTAAATGTAGATATTCCATTGAATTTATTCACCTGTGTTACAGGAGTTTCTGGTTCAGGAAAATCTACTTTAATAAATGGTACTCTTCAACCATTAATAGCATCAACATTGGAAAAGAAACCCTGCAATCACCTGTCTAAAACTTTCATTGAGGAACCAGTTAATATTCACAAAATGATAGATATAAGCCAAGGCCCTATAGGAAGAACACCAAGATCTAATCCTGCAACCTATACTGGTTTATTTACACCCGTCAGAGAATTGTTCTCCTCTACTCAAGAATCTAGATCAAGAGGATATAAACCGGGACGTTTTAGTTTTAATGTTAAAGGTGGAAGGTGCGAAACATGCCAGGGTGGTGGTGTCATTAAAGTTGAAATGAATTTTCTAGCAGATATTTACGTGACCTGTGATGCATGTAAAGGCAAACGATTTAATAGAGAAACGCTTGAAATAATGTACAAAAATAAAAATATTTTTGATGTTCTTGAAATGAGTGTCAGTGATGCTTATAGATTCTTTTCCAATATTCCAAGAATTAAAAATAAACTGGCAACACTTGATGAAGTGGGTCTTGGTTACATAAAACTTGGGCAAAGTGCTGTTACCCTTTCAGGGGGAGAAGCACAAAGAATCAAGCTCTCCAAAGAGCTTTCTAAAAGGGGTAATAGTGGCACTTTATATATACTAGATGAACCTACAACTGGTCTTCATTTCCATGATATTAAACAACTACTTAAGGTATTGATAAAATTACGCAATGAGGGTAATACCGTGGTGGTAATTGAACATAACTTGGATGTTATAAAAACTGCTGATTGGATAATTGATCTTGGCCCTGAAGGTGGAGATCATGGTGGTGAAATTATAGTAGAAGGATCACCGGAGACCGTTGCAAAAAATAAACTGTCCTATACTGGTCAGTACCTTAAACAGGTTCTTTGAGTGTCAAACTAATCAATCTATACCTATCGCAGCTCTAATCTCTCTGAGAAAAGGTTGTGATAACTCTCTAGCCTTTGCGGCCCCAGACTTTAATAATTTATCTACATGTTTAGGATCATTCATTAACTTAAAATATTCTTCTCTAGGACCTGAGAAAAGATCCTCTATATAAAGAAATAATTCCTCTTTTGCCTCACCCCATGCTAAACCTTGTTCTAGCTTATTTTTAAATTTAGATGTGGCTTCAGGCGTGGCTACGCCTTGAAAAATATCAAACAATGGGCAATTTTTTGTTGTTTTAGGTTCGCCAGGTTCTAAAGAATTTGTTTTTATTTTCATAATTAACTTTCTAAGTTCTCCACTCGGCAGAAAGAGTGGTATAGAGTTGTTATAACTCTTACTCATTTTTCTACCATCTAATCCTGGTAAAACAGATGCATCTCTTTCAATCACTACCTCAGGAATTACAAATATATCTCCATAATTATGATTGAATCGTTGAGCTATATCGCGTGTCATTTCTAGGTGTTGTTTTTGATCTTGTCCAACTGGGACATGCGTTGATTTAAACATTAGGATATCAGCAGCCATCAATACTGGATATGAGTATAAAGCCACTGAAATTCCTTTATCAGGATCTTTTGTATCAGATTCTTTATTGGCTTGGACTGCCGATTTATATGCATGGGCTCTGTTCATCAAGCCTTTAGCTGTAAATGTGTTTAAAATCCACATAAGCTCTGGAATTTCAGGAATATCAGATTGACGATAAAAAAATGTTCTATCAAAATCCAATCCTAATGCTAGCCAAGTAGCTGCAACTTCAAGACAAGATTGCTTAATTTTTATTGGATCATAATTTTTTATCAAGGCATGATAATCTGCTAAGAAATAAAAAGATCGATGCTCATCTTTGAAGCTCGCATCAATAGCCTGCCTAATAACGCCAGCATAGTTTCCTAAATGTGGTGTTCCCGTTGTAGTTATTCCCGTCAGTATGGTTTTTTGGATCATGCTTTTATTTTATTATCTTTATTGTTGAGAATCTCCAATACAATAATACACAGAATAATAAACTAGTTAACTATGTGATTAGATAAAATATATTCTTGTTGCTCTACAAAACAAGAAGAATAGGAAGGTTAGAAAAAAATCAATTGCAAGTAGGAAAGATAACTAATCGTCTGTCAAACTATCACTGAACTCAATCTCATAATCAGTTAATTGAACTAAAGCCATTTGAGCAGAGTCACCTGATCTCATCCCTTTTTTAAGTATTCTCAAATAACCACCTGTTCTTTCTTTGAATCTTGGACCTATTTCATCAAAGAGTTTACCCACTGCTGCTTTATCTCGGAGTTTATCAAAAGCTCTTCTTCTCTTAGAAACACCATCTTGTTTTGCTAGTGTAATTAGTGGTTCAATTGTTCTTCTCAATTCTTTAGCTTTGGGCAATGTTGTTGATATTGACTCATGCACAATAAGAGAAACAGCCATGTTGCGAAACATGGCTTTACGGTGGTCGCTCTTTCTACCTAATCTTCTTCCAGTTTTCTTATGCCGCATCTTTTTTTTAGATCTTTGTTAATTCGATAGTTCTATTACTATTGGTTATCTTCATCTGTTACTAACTCCTTGGGAGGCCAAATTTCCAACTCCATTCCCAACGACAAGCCGTGACTGGCTAAAACTTCCTTAATTTCATTCAGGGATTTTTTACCTAAATTAGGAGTTCTTAATAACTCCACCTCTTTTTTTTGAACCAGGTCTCCAATATAGTTTGCATTTTCAGCTTTGAGACAATTTGCAGATCGAACTGTTAGCTCTAATTCATCGACTGGTCTTAACATGATAGGATCTATCAGCACTTCTTCTTCTGCTTTTTGTTGTTCCTGTACCCTAGTCAAGTCAACAAAAATACTCAGTTGATTTTGAAGAATAGCTCCTGCATATTTTATTGCACTCTCTGGTTCTATTGTTCCATCAGTTTCTAAGTCAACAATCAATTTATCTAAATCTGTTCTATTTTCTACACGGGCTGATTCTACCCTGTAGCTTACCTTCTTGATTGGACCAAAAGATGCATCAAGCTTTAAAAGACCCACTATATTATCGTCATCTTGCTTTGCATCGATAGTAACTGGTCTATAACCGGTTCCCTTTTGAACTTTCAATTGCATATTTATTTCTTTTTTTGAACTAATCGTAGCAATGTGATGTTCAGGATTAACAACTAAGGCATCATGATCAACTTGAATATCACCTGCTGTTATTACAGCAGGACCTTTTTTACTGATAACAAATTCGGCTTCGTCGCGAGCATTTAGATTAATTGCAACATTTTTTAAATTCAGAAGAATCTCCACAACATCTTCTTGAACTCCATCAATGGTTGTATATTCATGAAGTACTCCATCTATTTGTACCTCTGTAATTGCATAACCAGGCAAACTGGATAGTAATACTCTTCTCAAGGCATTACCCAAAGTATACCCAAAACCTCTTTCAAAAGGTTCGATTGAAACCCTAGACTGAAGTTCATGCTGTGACTCGAGTTTGATCACTCTTGGGTTGAGTAAATCTAAAACGATTTCTTCTTTTTCGATCTCTTGTACTTCTACTTCTCCATACTCTTCCATATTTGTAACTCTCCTATTTATTTGGAGTAAAATTCAACAACTAAATTCTCATTAATATCAGGTAAAACATCTTCCCTGTCAGGGATTGATTTTACCGTCCCAGAAAATTTCTTTTCATCCACTGACAACCAATCACAAATACCCAATTGTCCTGAAATATCTAATGCATTCTTGATTCTAAATTGCCCTTTCGCCTTCTCAGAAATTGATATTTCATCATCCTCTGAAACTTGATATGACGGGATATTGACTACTGAATTATTGACCAAAATTGCTTTATGGCTCACCAATTGTCTTGCTTCAGCTCTCGTTATTGCAAATCCCATTCTATAGACCATATTATCTAAACGACACTCCAACAACTTTAAAAGATTTTCACCAGTTGAACCTTTGATCTTCGCTGCTTTTTTATAATAATTTTTAAACTGTTTCTCTAAAACACCGTACATTCTTCTCAGTTTTTGCTTTTCTCTTAACTGAAGCCCATAGTCAGATAATCTGTCCCTCCTTGATCCTACCATTGAGCCAGGAACAGTATTAAGCTTGCATTTATTTTCTATTGGTTTTATCCCACTTTTAAGAAAGAGATCAGTTCCCTCTCTTCTAGATAGTTTACATTTTGGTCCTAAGTATCTTGCCATTATCAATCCTCCTTAGACTCTTCTTTGTTTTGGAGGTCTGCACCCATTGTGAGGAATAGGTGTAACATCCTCAATGCTGTTAATGCTAAAACCTATTGCATTCAAAGCACGCAGTGCTGAGTCTCTTCCAGGGCCAGGACCTTTCACTTTAACATCAAGATTTTTTAACCCAAATTCCTGTGCAGCTTTCCCTGCCTTTTCTGCTGCAACTTGAGCAGCAAATGGAGTGCTCTTCCTTGAGCCTCTAAAGCCTGAGCCTCCTGCTGTTGCCCAAGATAAAGCGTTACCTGCTCTATCTGTAATTGTCACGATTGTATTATTAAATGTTGCATGAATATGAGCAATGCCATCGTTAACGTTCTTTTTTATTTTTTTCTTTGGGTTTTTTGCCATTAATCGGTTTCCTTTTTTTATGCCCTCATCGGCTTTTTAGGGCCTTTCCTTGTTCTAGCATTTGTTTTACTTTTTTGTCCACGAACAGGCAGGCCTCTTCGATGTCTGATACCGCGGTAACATCCTAAATCCAATAAACGCTTTATGTTCGTTGTGATTTCCCGCCTAAGATCACCCTCTACAGTTAAGTTTGTTATTTCTATCCTCAGCGCTTCCAATTCCGGCTCAGATAAATCACTCACATTGGTATCAGGTAATATATTCAATTTAGTGCATATGGTTTTAGCTTGGGATCGGCCAATACCATAAATATATGTCAATGAAGTACTGACATGTTTTTGATCTGGAATATTTACTCCTGCAATCCGTGCCATAATAGATTTATCCTTGTCTTTGTTTATGTCGTGGGTTTTTACAGATCACCCTAACAACTCCATTTCTTCGAATCACTTTGCAGTTTCGACAAATTTTCTTTACTGATGCTCTTACTTTCATAACTGCTTCATTACCTTACTTGTCCACTTTTTCCATATCCTTTGAGATTCGCTTTTTTTAATAGACCCTCATACTGCTGTGACATCATTAATGCTTGCAGTTGTGCCATAAAATCCATCGAAACAACTACAATAATTAATAATGACGTTCCACCAAAATAAAATGGGACTCTAAAGTAGAGAATCATAAATTCTGGTATTAGGCAGACGAGCATGATATACAATCCACCCCAAAATGTTAACCTTCCTAGCACTTTATCCACATATTGTGCTGTTTGATGTCCAGGTCTAATTCCTGGCAAAAATGCGCCTGATCGCTTTAAATTCTCTGCTGTTTCTTTTGAGTCAAAAACCAAAGCTGTGTAAAAAAAACAGAAAAACATAATCAGTGATGAATACACGAAAATATAAATTGGTTGTCCTGGTGATAATTGAGAAGCAATATTTTGTAACCAATCAAAACCTTCTGATGTTCCAAACCAACTAGCAATAGTTGCTGGAAATAAGATGATACTGGAGGCAAATATTGGTGGAATAACACCAGACATATTGATCTTAAAAGGCAGGTGTGTCGATTGACTTTGATACAATTTTCTACCTTGTTGTCTTTTTGCATAATTGACAGGTATTCTCCTCTGTCCTCTTTCTATAAAGACAACAAAAGTCGTTACTGCAAGAATTAACATGAGTAAAATTAAGACCAATGCTGGAGATATTTCACCTGTATTCGCCAATTCAAGTGTTCCTCCAATTGCGGAGGGAAGTCCAGAGATTATACTGGCCAAAATAATCATTGAAATACCATTACCAAGACCTCTTTCTGTAATCTGTTCACCCAACCACATTAGAAACATCGTTCCAGTAACCAAAGTAATGCAAGCTGTAAAAACAAAATTAAATCCCGGAGAAACAACTACACCTGAATTCTGAAGAGCAACTGATGCCCCAACTGATTGAAATGCTGATAAAACAACAGTCCCATATCTTGTAATTTGTGTAATTTTCTTTCTGCCCGTCTCGCCTTCTTTTTTTAATTGTTTCAGTGAAGGAACAGTTACGCTTGCCATTTGCATAATGATGGAACAGGAAATATAGGGCATAATTCCTAATGCAAAGATACTTAGTCGCTCCAAGGCACCTCCTGAAAACATATTGAACATTCTGAGGATTGTTCCAGACTGATCACTGAAAAAATTCTGCATAGCATTAGGATCAATACCAGGCACAGGAATATATGTTCCTATCCTATAAACCACCAAAGCACCCACTAGGAAAAAAAGACGCTGACGTAATTCACTAAATCTTGTCATTTCTCCTAATGAAGATGATGGGCTCATTATATTTTTTCTAGCCATTTCTAATCCATCACCTTACCGCCAGCATTTATAATTGCTTCTTTTGCTCTAGGGGTTACATTTAGTCCATGTATCGTTATTGCTTTATTAATTTCACCGGTTGCAATCACTTTGATATTTTCTGTAGATCTGGAAACAATATTTGCATTCTTCAATGCATCTAAATCCACAACATCTGCTTTCACTTTTGCTAAATCATTAAGACGCACTTCAGAATTCTTATATTGATTCCTTGAAGCAAAACCTCTTTTTGGAAGTCTCCTCTGTAAAGGCATCTGTCCACCCTCAAAACCAACTTTGTGAAAGCCTCCCGATCTAGATTTTTGACCTTTATGCCCTCTGCCAGACGTTTTCCCTAAACCAGATGCGTGACCTTTACCCTTTCGGATCTTTGTTGGTCTACTGCCTGCTTTTGGTTGCAAATTATTTAATCTCATTTTAAACTTCCTCAACCTCAACTAGATAACTGATCTTGTTGATCATTCCAATATTTTCAGCAGTTGCATGAACTTCCACAACTTGGTTGATTTTTTTTAATCCAATACCAGCTATTGAAGCTTGATGTGCCTTAATCCTGCCAAAGCGACTCTTCACTAACTTAACTCTAAGCTTTCTGTTCTTTTTGTTCATAAGTAACTTAGCTAAATATTTTTGAAAGAGGGATACCACGCCTCTTAGCCACATGTTCTGGAGACTGTATACCGTCCAATGCATTTATTGTTGCTTTTACTAAATTTATGGGATTTCTAGAGCCAAAGCTTTTAGCTAAAATATTTCTAATACCCACACATTCAAAAACAGCACGCATCGCTCCCCCTGCTATAATTCCTGTTCCATCTGCTGCAGGTCGAATAAATACTTTTGATGCTCCATGTCTTCCCGTTGTTTCATAAAAAATTGTCTCTTTTTTCAAAGCTACGGAGTGTAAATTCTTTCTTGCAGATTGCATGGCTTTTTGAATAGCTAGCGGTACCTCCTTCGCCTTTCCATAACCCATGCCTATTTTGCCATTACCATTGCCAACAACTGTTATCGCAGCAAACCCAAATTGACGGCCTCCCTTTACAACCTTAGCAACACGATTTACTGCAACTAACTTTTCAATCAAATTATCGTTATTTTTTTCAGCATTAATCATATTTTTCCTTTTAGAATTTTAATCCATGTTCACGAGCTGCTTCTGCAAGTGCCTTAACTCTACCGTGAAATAAGAATCCTGACCGATCAAATGCAACCTTTTCAATTTTTGCTTTTTTTGCTTTCTGAGCAATCACCTTCCCAACAATTTTTGCTGCATCAACATTTCCTGTCATACCATTTTTTACTGATTTTTTGATATCTGACTGCAATGTAGATGCTGTAGCAATAATTGTATTATTATCAGGTGAAATAATTTGGGCATATATATGCTTTGGTGTTCTATGAACACTCAGTCGAAATGCCTTTAGCTCCTTAATTTTGGACCTAGTCTTTTTATTTCTTCTCTTTCTTTTAATGTGCTTTGGAATTGCCATAATTACCTAAACTGCTTGCTTTTTTGTTTCCTTAAGTGAAATTTGCTCACCTTGATACCTAACTCCTTTACCTTTATAAGGTTCAGGAGGCCTGATGGCCCTAATCTCTGCTGCAACTTGGCCAACTTTTTGTTTATCAATCCCAGAAATTACTATTTCAGTCCGAGATGGAGTTTGAATTTCAATACCATCAGGAATGTCATATGTAACAGGGTGAGAAAACCCTAATGTCAAATTAATTTTTTTGCCTTGTGTTGCTACTCTATAACCAACTCCTTGCAATTCTAGCTTCTTTTCAAAACCCTCAGAAACGCCTTTAACCATATTACTAATTAAGCTTCTATAGGTTCCTGAAATGGCTCTAGAGAATTTGGAGCCTGAAGTATTTGTAACATTTAATGATCCTTCTCCAATGCTTACATTAACTTCACTAATAAGACTCAATCGAAGCTGACCTTTTTTACCCTTCACTTCAATACAATCATCATTCTGAATTGATACTTCAACAGAATCTGGAAATTCAACTGGTTGTTTTGCAATTCTTGACATTATTTTTCCATAAATTTAAGCGACAATGCACAGAATTTCTCCACCCTGACCTTGCTTTTTAGCTTGTCTATCACTCATAACACCTTCTGAGGTTGATAATATTAGTATGCCTAGCCCCCCCATTACCTTCGGCAATTCATTTGTAGGTTTGTATATCCTCAGACCGGGCCTACTCACTCTTTCTATTGTCTCAATCACAGGCCTGCCCTCATAATATTTCAAATTTATCAGTAGGTTTTTTTTGTTATTCTCTCCATCTTCTTCTTGATAACCATTTATATAGCCCTCTTCAACCAAAACTTTTGCAATATTGATCTTTATTTTAGACGAAGGCATAAGTACCGATTCTGTCTTAATCTTATGACCATTTCTTATTCTTGTCAGCATATCTGCTATTGGGTCTGTCATTGTCATACTACAATCTCTCTTTATTCTTTTTACCAACTCGCTTTATGTAAGCCTGGGATATTCCCTTCCATGGCCTGTTTTCTCAATTTATTTCTTCCAAGGCCAAATTTTCTATAAAATCCACGAGGCCTCCCGGAAACAGAACATCTATTTCTCAACCTAACTGGGCTAGCATTACGTGGTAATTTCTGTAACTTAATCCTAGCTTCATCTTTCTCATCAGAAGTAGCATTCACATCTGATAAAATCTTTTTTAGATTCTTCCTTTTAGAAGCAAAACGTTCAACCGTTTTAGCTCTTTTCAATTCTCTTTCTACTATTGCTTTTCGAGTCATTTATTATCTCTATTTTTCTTGGGTTTCTACTTTGGCCTCTTGGGTGTCTTTGATCGGAAAATTAAAAGCTTTTAACAAAGCTAAAGCCTCTTCATCGGTTTTAGCTGTTGTTGTAATTGTTATATCAAGCCCTCTAATTGTATCGATATTGTCATAATCAATTTCTGGAAATATGATTTGTTCTTTTATTCCTATTGAGTAATTACCAGTGCCATCAAATGATTTCTTATTTAGACCTCTAAAATCTCTTATTCTTGGCAATGCTATATTTACTAATCTATCGAGAAAATCATACATTCTCGACTTCCTCAAAGTTACTTTGCATCCAATTGGGAAGCCTTCCCTAATTTTATATGTTGCTACAGATTTTTTAGCTTTGGTAACCAAAGGTCTTTGGCCAGTTATCCTTTCCAGATCAGCTTGAGCTTTTTCAATTGCTTTTTTATCTATAACAGATTCTCCCAATCCCATATTTAATGTAATTTTTTCTACTTTTGGCACTTGCATAACATTGCCGTGTCCCAACTCTTTTTGTAGCTCGGGTACAATATCATTAACGTATTTTTCCTTAAGACTTGCCATTATTAATTTACTTATATATCTACTACTTCACTATTGGATTTAAAAAATCTGACTTTTCTTCCATCTTCCAAAGTTTTAAAACCAACTCTATCCCCTTTTTCAGTTGCTGGATTAAAAAGCATTACGTTTGATGATTGTATAGGCATCTCTTTCTCAATAATTCCTGATTCTTGACCTGTATTTGGATTACCCTTCTGATGCTTTTTTACAAGATTAATATTTTCCACTAATATCTTTGAACTCCTAAATACTTTCAAAACTTGACCACGGCGTCCTTTATCTTTACCGGTCATAATAATTACTTCGTCTCCTTTCTTGATCTTGTTCACTAAGATGTTCCCTTTTAAATTAAATAACTTCTGGTGCTAATGAGATAATTTTTAGATGGTTGCCTGCCCTTAATTCTCTAGTCACGGGTCCAAAAACTCTGGTTCCTATAGGCTCACGCTTATTATCAAGGAGCACTGCAGCATTACCGTCAAATCTTATTAAAGATCCATCAGATCTTCTTACGCCTTTTTTTGTTCTTACTACTAATGCATTGCATATCTCACCTTTTTTTACTTTACCTCTTGGTATTGCATCTTTGACAGTTACCTTGATAACATCACCTATTTGGGCATATCGCCTCTTAGACCCACCGAGAACCTTTATACAGAGGACTTTTCTAGCTCCACTGTTATCTGCAACATTTAATACTGTTTCTGTTTGTATCACCTGCTTACTCTCCTATTTGCCCCTTTTTAATGATCTCACTCAATACCCATGATTTTCTTTTTGATATTGGACGAATTTCATTTAATGAAACAATATCCCCAACTTTGCAATCATTATTTTGATCGTGTGCCATTATTTTTGTGGTTTTAGAAATATATTTGTTATAGAGAGGATGCTTCACCCTTCTTTCTACAACAACGTTGATACTTTTATCCATCGAAGCACTCACAACTTTACCTATGGTGTTAGATTTTTTAAATATTTTTTCTGTTGTTTCACTCATCAGTTTGTTTTTCTTTTATGATTGTTTTTATTCTTGCGATATCTTTTCTAACCTTTTTACATTCTGAAGGTTTAGCTAGCTGACCTGTTGCTGCCTGCATCTTTAGCTTAAACTCATCTTCCAATAAACCATCCAACATTGTTCCCAATTCTGATATCGTTTTCTCTCTTATTGTTTTTATGTCGATCATATGAGTTTTCTACTCACAAATTTAGTATTTAAAGGCAATTTAGCTGCAGCCACTTTAAATGCTTCTTTTGCTAACTCCTCGCTTACACCACCCATTTCATAAAGAATCTTTCCTGGCTGAATTTGTGCAACCCAGTATTCAACATTGCCTTTGCCTTTGCCTTGGCGAACTTCTAAAGGTTTTTTTGTTATGGGCTTATCAGGAAATATTCTTATCCAAATTTTTCCACCTCTTTTAATATGCCTTGTCATTGCTCTTCGAGCAGCCTCTATTTGGCTAGCTGTAATTCTTCCTCTGCCAGTAGCTTTAAGACCATATTCTCCAAATGAAACAGAACTTCCCCTGGATGCCAGTCCACGGTTTTTCCCTTTCATTTGTTTTCTATATTTTGTTCTATTTGGTTGTAGCATTTTAATAAATTAATTAATTAGTTTTCTCTGACTGATTAACCTCTCCTCTAAAAATCCATACTTTTACACCGATTATTCCATACGTTGTTTTTGCTTCTGCAACACCATAGTCAATATCAGCTCGAAGTGTGTGCAAAGGGACTCTACCCTCCTGATACCATTCGGATCTTGCAATTTCAGCACCATTAAGCCTACCTGAAATTTTTACTTTTATACCTTCAGCACCCAATCTCATAGTATTGGTAACTGCTCTTTTCATAGCTCTCCTAAAAAGAACTCTTCTTTCCAGTTGTTGGGTTATAGAAGACGCTACAAGTTTTGCATCTAGCTCAGGTTTCCTTATTTCTTTAATATTCAGATGGATATTATTTATCGTAGTATTCATTAATTTTGCTAATTCTAATCTTAGTCCTTCAATACCTTCACCTTTTTTCCCAATCACAATTCCAGGCCTTGCAGAATTAATTGTTATGGTTGTTTTTTCTGAGCTTCTTTCAATTTGAATTTTACTAGTAGCTGCATCTTTTAATCGCTCACTTAAATTTTTTCTTATGAGAAAATCTTGATAAACGTTATTAGGAAATTCTGATGAATTAGAAAACCATTTAGATAACCAATCCTTGCTTATTCCTAACCTCATTCCAATTGGATGAACTTTTTGTCCCATAATATTTACTCGTCTGATAATTCTATTGTTATGTGGCTATTTCTTTTTATGATTCTAGTACCTCTTCCTCTGGCTCTTGCCCTAAATCTCTTAAAGGTTGGGGCTTCATTGACATAGGCCTTAGAGATCTTTAAATCGTCAAGATCAGCACCAAAATTATTCTCAGCATTAGCTGCAGCTGACTCCAAGACTTTACTAATAATTTTTGCCGCTTTTTGGGGCATAAATTTAATTTTCCTCAAAGCCTGCAGTACTGCATTGCCTTTAATAACTGCCATAATTAATCTGCTTTTCTGTGGAGAAATTCTGGCATACCTCAATGTTGCTGAAACTTTCAAATCATTCACCTTTAGTTGTTTTTCTATCACCAGAATGGGCTCTAAAGTTTCTTGTTGGAGCAAATTCTCCCAATTTGTGTCCAACCATATTCTCAGAAATTAGGATTGGTACATGTTCTCTGCCATTATGAATAGCAATCGTCATGCCAACCATTTCAGGAATAATCATTGACCTTCTTGACCAAGTTTTTATTCTAACTCTGCCACCTTGTGCTAATGCTTCATCAACTTTCTTTTGTAGATGTAAGTCTACAAAAGGTCCTTTTTTTATTGATCTAGACATATTTAATAATTATTACTTTTTAGTTCTTCTTCTAACGATAAATTTATCGGTAGTCTTATTTGTTCTTGTTTTATAACCTTTTGTAGGAAGTCCCCATGGAGACACTGGATCTCTTCCACCTGAAGTTTTCCCTTCACCTCCACCATGAGGGTGATCTATAGGATTCATAGCAACACCTCGAACGGACGGTCTAATTCCTCTCCACCTTTTTGCACCTGCTTTCCCTAGTTTTCTTAAATTATGTTCTGTATGCCCAACTTCTCCAATTGTAGCTCTGCATGAGGTTAGAATTTTTCTCACTTCACCAGACCTAAGTCGAAGTGTAGCGTAGTTTCCTTCCTTAGCTAGTAGCTGTGCACTTGCGCCAGCAGATCTTGCTAATTGTGCTCCTTTGCCTGGTTTCATTTCGATGCAATGGACAAATGTGCCAATCGGTATATTTAATAGAGACATTGCGTTACCAATTGACAAAGGGGTTTTATCTCCAGAAATAATAGAATCTCCTACGCTTAATTTTCTGGGTGCAACAATATACCTTCTTTCCCCATCCTTATACAAAATCAATGCAATATGAGAGCTTCTGTTTGGATCGTATTCTATTCTCTCTACCTTGCCTTCTATATCATTTTTATCCCTTTTAAAATCAATAATTCTGTAAAGCTTTTTATGGCCTCCACCTTGATGTCTTGTTGTAATTCTTCCATAGGAATTCCTGCCACCAGATTTTTTAAGACCGGTAACAAGGGGCTTATAAGGTTCTCCTTTATGAAGATTTTCTGTTTTAATATTTACAACAAATCTTCTTCCTGGAGATGTAGGTTTTGATTTTACAATAGCCATAAGTTTTCTATTAAATATCTGCTCCCATGAAGTCTATATCTTGTCCTTCGGCTAGAGTTATATAAGCTTTTTTCCAGCTTTTTGTTTTTCCTGTTCTCATGCCTGATCTTTTTTTCTTGCCTTTTACTGAAAGTGTTTTAACTGAAGAAACCTTGACATCAAAAAGTTTTTCTACTGCTTTTTTTATCTGTGTTTTATTTGAATCCAATCTAACTTTAAAAGTTATTTGTTGATTCTTTTCACTTAAACCTGTTGTTTTCTCAGATATATGTGGAGAAATTATTACGGATCTAATTTGATCATGTCTTATTTTTTGACTCATTGCAGTTTCCTCTCTAAATCAGATAAAACTTTAGATTCCATCAAAACATAATCAAAACTTATTAAATTAACAGGATTTATTTGATCAAGGTTAACTACGTCTACATTTGGGATATTCCTAGAAGCTAGGTTCAAATTATTTTCTAGTTCTTTTTGGATTATTAAGACATTTTCAAGTTCTAATGTACTTAAAATTTGAACCAACGATTTAGTTTTTGGCTTTTCTACAGAAATCTTATCAATAATTATCAATCTATTATCTTTAGCTAAAGCAGAGAAAATTGATTTCAGTGCATATTTAAAAACTTTCTTATTTATTTTTTTAGCATAATTACTATTTGATGAAGAGAATGTTTTACCACCACCGACCCAAAGAGGACTTCGAATTGTTCCTGCTCTTGCTCTTCCAGTTCCTTTTTGTCTCCATGGTTTAGATCCTCCACCTTTGGCAGTAGATCTATTTTTATGTCCTTTCGTTCCAGCTCTCGCATTTGAAAAATAAGATGTAACAACTTCATGAACTAAATGTTCATTGATTGGCGCTTCGAATATTGAACTTGATAATTCGATATTTTTTACTTTCTCTTTACTTTGAGTTATCACATCAATTTTCATGTTTAGTGTCCCTTTCCTCTTGGGTGTCTTGGGTTTCTACTTCGGCCTCTTGGGTGTCTTGGGTTTCTACTTCGGCCTCTTGGGTGTCTTGGGTTTCTACTTCGGCCTCTTGGGTGTCTTGGGTTTCTACTTCGGCCTCTTGGGTGTCTTGGGTTTCTGGGAATATTCTCCTATCATCTTGTTTAGATTTAATCGCTGGCATAATAATAACATCAGAATTTACATGTCCAGCTATGGAACCTTTAATAAATAGTAAATTTCTATCTTCATCAATTTCTACTACTTCAAGATTCTGTGTTGTTTTTCTAACATTACCCATATGCCCTGCCATTTTTTTACCTTTAAATACTCTTCCAGGAGTTTGATTTTGGCCGATAGATCCAGGTGCTCTATGTGATAAAGAATTACCGTGTGTAGCATCTTGCATACTAAAATTGTGTCTTTTTATTACACCTGCAAATCCCTTACCTATTGTTTTGCCGACAACATCAACAAGTTCTCCTTTTTTAAAGTAGCTAACTGTAATCTCTTTACCTGATTCAACTTGCTCTGCTTCATCATTATTGAGTTTAAACTCATGAAGCTTAGTTCCTGGATTAATATTATTTTTGACGTATTGACCCTTAGTGGGCTTAGTTATTTTAGATTTAGCATGGCCAGTTGTTACCTGAATTGCTTTGTAACCATCAGTTTCTGATGATTTAATACGATTTATTCGATTGGGGTTCGCTTGGATAATAGTAACAGGTACAGACTGTCCATCGTCTGAAAAAACTCGTGTCATTCCGCATTTTTTTCCAATCATACCAATCATTTTGATTCTCAAAAAAATTATTAATGTTTTTTAAACTTCTAATTTCCATTCAAAAAATAGATTTTATACTCAAACTTAAGTTGTTGTTCTTTATGCTTTTTTATTAAAAAAAATAAATTAAGAAACAAGCAAATAAATCATCCAAATATTGCAGCCATAACCCTGCAAAAATAGCCTATAAATCACATCCATTTATCAGGCTAAAAGCGTTCGGGAATTATATCAATTTTTAATATCAGTTCAATTTTATTTGAACATCTACACCTGCAGGTAATTCAAGCTTCATAAGAGCATCTACAGTCTTATCGCTTGGATTGATTATATCCATGACTCGCTTATGTGTCGTCAACTCGTACTGATCTCTGGCATCTTTATTCACATGAGGTGATGTAAGCAATGTAAATCTTTCCCTAGAGGTGGGAAGTGGTATAGGTCCCGATACCGTTGAGCCTGTCCTTTTGGCAGTTTCAACTATTTCCTCGGTTGATGTATCTATAAGTTTATGATCAAACGATTTTAATCTAATTCTAATTGATTGATTATCTGCCATAATTAATTTCCTGTTACTGATAGTGCTTCAGCTCGTTTCTTTGGTGCTTCACTATATTTTTCAAATTCCATTGTAAAAGTTGCTCTACCTTGTGTCATGGATCTTAAATCAGTTGCATAACCAAACATTTCAGCAAGCGGGACTTCAGCCCTTATAATTTTTCCAGAAGGTGAATCATCCAAACCTTGCAGAATACCTCTTCTCCTATTTAAATCTCCATTAACATCACCCATATAATCATCAGGTGTAACAACTTCAATCTTCATTACAGGCTCTAATAGTACAGGATTTGCCTTCAATGCACCTTCTTTAAAAGCCATTGAACCGGCAACCCTAAAAGCTACTTCACTTGAATCAACATCATGAAAGGATCCATCATAAAGAGTTGCTTTTACATCTACTACAGGAAATCCGGTAATCACACCATTTGCCATTTGGCCTTGAATACCTTTATCCACAGCAGGTATGAACTCCTTTGGGATGGCCCCGCCTTTTATTGCATTTACAAATTCATAACCTGTTCCAGGCTCCTGGGGCTCTATTCTAAGATAGACATGCCCATATTGTCCTCGACCACCCGTCTGACGAACAAATTTTGCTTCCTGTTCAACCAGTTTTTTTATTGTCTCTCTATATGCAACCTGTGGTTTTCCCACATTTGCTTCCACGTTGAATTCTCTAGAAAGTCTATCAACAATAATATCAAGATGTAATTCTCCCATTCCAGAAATAATTGTCTGCCCTGATTCTTCATCTGTTTTAACTTGAAATGAAGGATCCTCTTTAGATAATTTCTGAAGACCAATGCCCATTTTAGATTCATCTTCTGTGGATTTTGGTTCAACAGCAACTGAGATCACAGGCTCTGGAAACTCCATCTTCTCTAAAGTAATAATATTTTTCAAATCGGCTAATGTATCTCCTGTTGTAACATTTTTTAATCCAACGGCAGCAGCTATGTCTCCCGCTCTAACTTCCTTAATTTCTTCTCTAGAATTGGAGTGCATTTGAAGAATTCTTCCTACTCTTTCTTTTTGATGTCTCAATGAGTTATATATGGTATCTCCAGAATTAAGAACTCCTGAATAAACTCTAAAAAATGTCAGATTCCCAACATAAGGATCATTAGCTATTTTAAAAGCTAGTGCTGAAAAGTTCTCGTCATCATCAGCCTTTCTTAATCCCTCTGTGCCATCTTCTAAAATTCCATAAATTGGTGGTTTATCGATTGGAGAGGGTAAAAAATGAATAATAGCATCTAGCATTGCTTGCACACCTTTATTTTTAAAAGCGGAACCACAAATTACTGGAACAATTTCCCCATTTAATGTTCTTGCTCTCAGACCGCTGATGATTTGTTTAGAATCCAAAGTTCCTGTTTCTAAATAGTGTTCAAGTAATTTCTCCGAAGTTTCTGCAGCTGACTCTAGTATTTTCTCATGCCATTGCTTGCATGCTTCCATCATGTTTTCCGGAATTTCTTCCTCAGAATAAGTCACTCCAAGATCTTCATCATTCCAAATAATCGCTTTCATTCTAATTAAATCAACAACACCAGAAAAACTATCTTCTGAACCAATTGGTAGCTGAATAGGTATCGGATGAGCTCTTAATCTTTGTTCAATTTGCTCAACAACTCTCAAGAAATCAGCACCTGCTCTATCCATCTTATTAATAAATGCTAGTCTTGGAACGGAATATTTATTCGCTTGCCTCCAAACTGTTTCTGACTGTGGCTCCACTCCTCCTACTGCACAAAAAACTGCAACTGCACTATCCAAGACTCTTAGTGACCTCTCAACTTCAATTGTAAAGTCGACATGACCAGGAGTATCTATGATGTTGATTCTATGCTGATCAAATTGTTTATCCATGCCTTGCCAAAAACAAGTAGTTGCGGCTGATGTGATGGTAATTCCCCTTTCTTGTTCTTGCTCCATCCAGTCCATAACAGCATTCCCGTCATGCACTTCGCCTATTTTATGAGAAATACCTGTATAGAATAATACCCTTTCTGTAGTGGTTGTTTTACCAGCATCAATATGTGCCATAATGCCAATATTTCTATATCTATCAATGGGGGTATTTCTTGCCACAGTAGTTGTCCAGTGCTTTTGATGACTACCAACGGTAGTGAGAAAATGCTTTATTTGCTTCTGCCATTCTATGGGTTTCTTCTTTCTTTTTAATCGCATTTCCACGATTTTTGGAAGCGTCTAATAGCTCATTAGCTAGTTTTGATTTCATGTTATTTTCATTTCTAGAACGAGCAGCTTCCATTAGCCACCGCATAGCTAAAGCCTCTCTTCTATCTTGTCTAACTTCAACTGGTATTTGATAAGTCGCACCACCAACTCGTCTTGATCGGACTTCAACGACAGGTTTAATATTATCCAATACTTCAGCAAATAAATCTGGAGCTCGTTCGGGTGGTTCTCCTAATTTCTCGATTAGTGTTTCTAACGCATCATACACAATTCTTTCTGCAACAGATTTCTTTCCGTCTATCATCACAATATTGATAAATTTTGCTAACAGACTGCTGGAATATTTAGGATCTGGTAGAATTTCCCTTTTGGAGCTTCTTGTTCTTCTAGACATGATGAATTAATTCTTTGGTTTTTTTGTGCCGTACTTAGACCTGCCTTGTTTCCTGTCACCCACTCCTGAGCAATCCAAAGTACCTCTGATGGTATGATATCGAACGCCAGGTAAGTCTTTAACTCTCCCACCTCTGATTAAAACAATAGAGTGTTCTTGAAGGTTATGCCCTTCACCACCGATATAACTTGTAACTTCATAGCCGTTAGTTAATCTGACTCTGGCAACTTTTCGTAATGCAGAATTTGGTTTTTTCGGAGTCGTGGTATAAACACGCGTACATACGCCTCGTTTTTGAGGTTTGCCTTCTAAAGCAGGCACATTATTCTTATAGGTCTTACTCTTCCTAGGTTTTCTTACAAGTTGATTGATTGTAGTCATAATTTCTTGATATCTATATAATTCGTTTTGGATTCTATTCTGGTCTATAAAAAGGTGTCAAGTCATTTAATCCAATTATTGTGCTTTTGTTTGATTTAGATCTTGATCATCCTTATGATCAGTAGGTGTATCCAGGTCTCGCAAACCCTTAGAAAATTCTTCTTCAGCCAGTGATGCTTTATCAATTTCTGACTTGAAACCAGTTCCAGCAGGAACCAATCTACCTACTACAACGTTCTCTTTGAGCCCTCTTAATTTATCTTTACTTCCTTTTACAGCAGCTTCTGTCAGAACTCTTGTCGTTTCTTGGAATGATGCAGCTGATATAAAGGATGTAGTTGCCAACGCTGCCTTAGTAATACCCATGAGTATAGGTTTAAAACTTGCCGGTTTTAGATCTTCAGCGATCATTTTTTCATTAATTTCCAACAGATCAGATTTATTTATTTGTTCATTGACCAACAATTGAGTATCTCCAGGATTATCAACTTCAACTGTTCTCATCATTTGCCTGATAATCACTTCTATATGCTTATCATTAATAGGAACACCTTGAAGTCTATAAACGTCTTGAACTTCTTTTACTAAATATTCTGATAGTTCTTGTATCCCTTGAACTTCAATTATGTCATGCAAACTCACTTCACCATCTGCAATTACCTCACCCTTCGCTATCGTTTCGCCCTCAAAAATATTTAATCTTCTAGATTTAAGGATTAGTTCTTCATGCGAATTGCCATCTTCATCGGTAATAACTAGTCTAACTTTTCCTTTAGTTTCTTTACCAAAACTGGTTATACCGGTATATTTTGCGAGTATTGCAGCACCTTTTGGCTTTCTAGCTTCAAATAAATCAGCGACTCTCGGCAATCCACCTGTTATGTCGCTTGTTTTTGATGTTTCTAAAGGTATTCTTGCAATAACATCTCCTGAATGAATTTTTGCACCATCTTTAACTCCCATAATTGCACCGGGTGGGAATGCGTATGTCATTGGTGTTTCTGTTCCACTGAACAATACTGGTTTTCCATTTGCTTTTTCTAATTTAGCTCCTGGTCTCAAGATTTTACTTGTTCCAAATTGTTTTTTTGAATCCATAATTATGATGCTGTCAATTCCTGTCATTTCGTCAATTTGTTCTGTGACGGTTACACCATCGATAAAATTTTCAAATTTAATTACACCAGCTGCTTCCGCAATAATAGGGTGAGTATGAGGATCCCAAGTAGAGATTACTTGTCCACTTTTTACTTTTCTACCTTCTCTTACAGTGATAACCGCACCATAAGGAATCTTATGACGTTCTTTTTCTTTACCATGATTATCAGTTATGGATATTTCACCAGATCGACTAATGGCAACCAAATTCTTATCCGTATTACTGATTGTCTTTAGATTGTGGAGATGGACTTTTCCATCAGTTTTTACATCTATACTATTTGCTGCAGCAGAACTTGAAGCTGCTCCACCAATATGAAATGTTCTCATAGTTAGTTGCGTCCCAGGTTCGCCGATTGATTGTGCAGCTATGATTCCCACAGCTTCCCCTTTGTTGACTATATTTCCTCTCGCAAGATCTCTTCCATAACATTGAGAACAAACACCATGTTTTGTTTCACATGTAACTGGGGATCTAACCTGGATTCTTTCTATGCCATGTAGTTCAAATAACTCTACATTTTTTTCATCAATTAGCTCTCCAACCTTAAGAATTTTTTTATTATCTTTATCTAATAACGGTTCAGCAATAATCCTGCCAAGGATTCTATCACCAAGTTTTTGAACAATTTCACCACCTTCAATAATTGCAGATATTATTATTCCCTGACTTGTTTCACAATCTTCCTCTGATACAACCAAATCTTGTGAGACATCAACTAATCTTCTTGTCAAGTACCCAGAATTAGCCGTTTTTAGTGCCGTATCAGCAAGACCCTTTCGAGCACCATGTGTTGATATAAAATACTGAAAAACATTTAAACCTTCTCTGAAGTTTGCTGTTATTGGTGTCTCAATAATTGAACCGTCGGGCTTTGCCATTAATCCTCTCATTCCTGCCAACTGTCTTATCTGTGCTGCAGAACCCCTAGCTCCAGAATCTGCCATCATGAATATTGAGTTAAAAGAAGGTTGCGTAAACTTTTCGCCAGCCTGATTTTCAACTTCTTCTGATCCAAGTGTATCCATCATAGCTTTTGAAATAAGCTCATTTGTTCTTGACCAAATATCAACCACTTTATTGTATCTTTCTCCTTGAGTAAGAAGCCCTGAAGAGAATTGGTTTTGAATATTTCTAACTTGTTCTTCTGCTGCACTGAGAATTTTATCTTTTAATTCTGGAACTACCATATCATCGAGTGAAATTGAAATTGCTGCTTGTGTAGCATGCTGAAAGCCCATATACATTAGCTTATCTGCAAATACGACTGCCGCTTTTAACCCAACGTCTCTGTAACATTTATTGATTAAACTAGAAATCTGCTTACTATCCATTGTTTTATTTATCAATGAGAACGGAAGTTCTTTTGGCACTATTGTTGAAAGTATTGCTCTTCCAACCGTTGTTTGAACTAATTCATAGTTTGCTTCTACTTCTTCTTTAGAATCATTATTTGTGGGTATCCTAACTTGAACTTTTGCATGTATGCCTACATGACCACTTTCGTGTGCTCTAATAAGCTCCGTTATGTCTGCATAGATTTGTCCTTCTCCCAAAGCATTAACTTTTTCTCTGGTCATATAATACAAACCCAAAACAATATCCTGAGATGGAACGATTATTGGTTCACCATTTGCTGGAGACAAAATATTATTAGAAGACATCATTAAAGCTCTAGATTCAACTTGAGCCTCAATTGATAATGGGACATGAACTGCCATTTGATCTCCATCAAAATCTGCGTTAAAAGCTTTACAAACCAATGGATGTAATTGGATAGCTTTTCCTTCTATAAGAACTGGTTCAAAAGCTTGAATACCTAACCTATGGAGAGTGGGGGCACGATTTAACAAGACTGGGTGTTCTCTTATAACGTTGTCGAGAATATCCCAAATTTCTGGCCCCTGAAGCTCTACAAGCTTCTTCGCTGCTTTGATTGTTGATGCTTCTCCTTGGTAGATAAGCTTACTAAAAACAAACGGTTTAAAGAGTTCAAGTGCCATCTTTTTTGGAATACCGCATTCATGCAGTTTCAACGTAGGCCCTACAACAATCACAGATCGTCCAGAATAGTCAACTCGCTTACCTAAGAGGTTTTGTCTGAACCTGCCTTGTTTGCCTTTAATCATATCAGCCAATGATTTTAATGGTCGCTTATTTGATCCAGTTATAGCTCTGCCCATTCTTCCATTATCAAGAAGAGCATCTACTGATTTTTGTAACATTCTTTTTTCATTACGAACAATAATTTCAGGAGCATTTAATTCCAATAATCTTTTAAGTCTGTTATTTCTATTGATTACCCTTCTATAAAGATCATTAAGATCAGATGTTGCAAATCTACCTCCATCTAACGGAACAAGTGGCCTCAGATCAGGCGGAAGAATTGGCAAATTTTTCAAAATCATCCATTCAGGTCTGTTTCCTGATTTTATTAATGATTCAACTAATTTTAATCTTTTAGAAAGGCGCTTAAGTTTAATTTGTGAAGCAGTAGCATTCATGTCTTCATGAATTTTTTGGAGTTGGTCTTGTAATTTAATATCTTTTAAGACTCCATGAATTGCTTCTGCTCCCATTTGAGCCTCAAAATCGTTGCCAAATTCCCCAAGTGCTTCGATATACTCTTCTTCAGAAAGTAATTGGCCCATTTCTAGCGTTGTCATTCCTGGCTCAACAACTAAATATGCTTCAAAATATAAAACCCTTTCAATTTCACGCAATGTCATATCTAAAAGTAAACCAACCCGAGAGGGAAGTGATTTTAAAAACCAAATGTGGGCTACTGGGCTGGCTAATTCTAGATGCCCCATGCGTTCTCTTCTAACCTTACTTTGAGTAACCTCTACGCCACACTTATCACAAACAACACCTCTGTGTTTTAGCCTTTTGTATTTACCACATAAACACTCATAATCTTTGACAGGTCCAAAAATTTTTGCACAAAATAAACCATCTCTTTCTGGTCTAAATGTTCGGTAATTAATAGTTTCTGGTTTTTTCACTTCACCGTATGACCACGATCTGATCATTTCTGGGGAAGCTAAACCTATTTTTATATAATCAAACTCTTCTGTCTGATTTTTCTGTTTGAAAAAATTTAATAGGTTTTTCATAGTGATAGCTCTCTGTTATTAGTCAGCAGAAGCCTTGGAATCTTCTACTAAATCAATATTCAGTCCTAATGACCTAATTTCTTTCATTAGGACATTAAACGACTCAGGCACATTTGTCTCAATCTCATTACTACCATCAATAATTTGCTTATACATTCTTGTTCTTCCTTGAACATCGTCTGATTTATAAGTAAGTAACTCACGTAATGTATGTGCAGCTCCATAAGCTTCAAGTGCCCATACTTCCATTTCACCAAATCTCTGCCCTCCAAACTGAGCTTTTCCTCCAAGCGGTTGCTGTGTTACGAGGCTATAAGGACCTGTTGATCTTGCGTGCATCTTGTCATCCACGAGATGGTTTAATTTGAGCATATACATATACCCTATGGTTACTGGTCTGTCATATTCAACGCCTGTTCTGCCATCTATCAATGTAGTTTGCCCCGAAGAAGGAAGCTCTGATAATTCAAGTAAATTTTTTATTTCAGTTTCATGAGCTCCATCGAAAACAGGAGTAGCCATGGGTATACCATTTTTTAAATTTTCTGCTAATTCTAAAATTTCTTGATTCGATAATTGAGACAAGCTGACTTTCCTGCCTGGTGCTGTTGTATTGTATACTTTATTCAGATAGCTCTTGATTGTTGCAACTTTGTTTTTCTTATTCTCCTTTAAAAGTTTATCAAGCTTTAAGCCTAATTCTTTTGCAGCCCATCCTAAATGAGTCTCTAAGACTTGACCGACATTCATTCTAGAAGGAACTCCTAAAGGACTTAACAGAATATCAATTGGTGTTCCATCCTCCATATAAGGCATATCTTCCACAGGAACTACTCTTGAGATGACACCTTTATTACCATGTCTTCCAGCAATTTTGTCACCTGGTTGTATTCTTCTTTTTACAGCTAGAAAAACCTTAACCATTTTTAAGACGCCTGGCGACAAATCATCTGGGGCTTCTATCTTTTTCCTTGCTATTTCTAATTTGTCTTGAAAATTGTTGTCAAGAAGCTTTAGTCGTTGATAGTAACTCTCCAGTTCCGAATTCTGATGTTTATCTTTTAATTTAATTGTGAACCATTGCTCTCGACTTATCTGTGCTAGAAAATCTTTAGTTATTTTATTATTCGATTTTTTCCTACCAACCTTAACTACAGTTTTATTTAAAAGAATTTTTTCGATACGGTTGTAAATATCGTCTTCTACAATTCTCTGTTGATCATTTAAGTCTTTTCTAACTGCATCTAACTCAGCGTCTTCAATTGCATTAGATCTATCATCTTTTTCAACACCTTCTCTTGAAAAAACCCTTACATCAATAACTGTCCCATCCATACCAGAAGGAACCCTAAGTGAAGTATCTTTTACATCGCTAGCTTTCTCTCCAAAAATGGCTCTTAGTAGTTTTTCTTCTGGTGTCAGTTGTGATTCACCTTTTGGTGTAATTTTGCCAACTAGAATATCTCCGGCAACTACTTCTGCACCGATGTAAGCTATTCCTGACTCATCTAGTTTTCTTAAACCAGCATCTCCAATATTAGGAATATCAGCTGTGATTTCTTCTGATCCTAATTTCGTATCTCTTGCAATGCATTGCAATTCTTCAATATGGACTGTTGTAAACCTATCCTCTTGAACCACTTTTTCAGAAATAAGAATTGAGTCTTCATAATTAAATCCATTCCACGGCATAAATGCCACCAGCATATTTTGACCAATCGCTAATTCACCTAAACTGGTAGAAGCGCCATCAGCAATAACATCACCATGGCTGATTAAGTCTCCTGCTTTGACCAATGGCCTCTGGTTAATACATGTATTTTGATTGGATCTTGCATATTTTGTTAGATTATAAATATCAACTCCTGATTCTCCAGACTGAGTTTCAACATCATTCACAGCAACAACCACCCTAGACGCATCAACAGAATCAATGATGCCTCCTCGTTTTGCAACCAAAGTAACTCCGGAATCGGTAGCAACAATTCTTTCCATCCCAGTTCCAACAAGAGGCGTTTCAGCTAATATTGTTGGCACCGCTTGTCTTTGCATATTGGAACCCATTAATGCACGGTTAGCATCATCATGTTCAAGGAATGGTATAAGAGAAGCTGCGATTGAAACAATTTGCCTTGGTGACACATCCATAAACTGAACTTTATCAGCAGACATCAAAGTAAATTCATTATTGTATCTAACAGCAATGAGATCTCCTGTCAGTTGATTCTTTTCATCAATCTCAGCATTTGCTTGGGCGATAACATATTGCCCTTCGTCAATTGCAGATAGATAACTAATTTTTTTAGTTACCTTACCTTTAACTACTTTTCTATAAGGTGTTTCTAAAAATCCAAATTTGTTAACTCTTGCATAAATTGCCAATGAATTGATTAAACCAATATTAGGGCCTTCAGGTGTTTCGATGGGACACACTCTACCATAATGAGTAGGATGAACATCTCTCACCTCAAAGCCTGCTCTCTCTCGAGTTAATCCTCCAGGGCCTAAAGCTGAAATTCGTCTTTTGTGTGAGACTTCAGAAAGTGGGTTATTCTGATCCATAAATTGAGACAACTGACTTGATCCGAAGAATTCTTTTATTGCAGCTGAAACTGGCTTAGAATTGATCAAATCTCTTGGCATCAGTTCTTCTGTCTCAACTAACGAAAGTCGGTCTTTCACAGCTCTTTCAACCCTAACTAAGCCGACTCGAAATGCATTTTCAGTCATTTCCCCAACTGTTCTTATCCTTCTATTTCCAAGGTGGTCAATGTCATCAACAGTATCTTTACCATTTCTTATATTGATCAATGTTTTCAATACATCAATAATGTCTTCGTTATTCAAAGAATTATTGCCAAGATCTGATTTTCTGCCTATTCTTCGATTGAACTTCATTCTTCCAACTTCAGATAGATCATATCGATCCTCATTAAAAAAGAGATTCTGAAATAGATTTTCTGATGCCTCCTTAGTCGGAGGTTCACCTGGTCTCATCATCCTATAAATTTCCGTTAATGCTTCCTGTTTTGTGGAAGATGGATCAATTCTCATTGAATTTGATATGTAGTCACCATGATCTAAATCGTTAATATGGATTGTTTCTATTGCTTTTACTCCATTTTCAATAAGGATATTTATTTTCTCGATAGATAATATTTCATTAGTAAGCGCTAGTAACTCACCCGTTGTGGGCTCGACTACATCATGAGCAATCACCTTGCCTTCAAGATGATCAACAGGAACAGTTAGAAATTTATTTTTTTTGCTCAACTCCTCTAACCGTCTTAAATGCCCTCCATTGATCCGCTGCCCTTTCTTGATAATGACTTTTCTTCCAATTTTAATATCAAAATCTGCAGTAATACCTTTGAAGTGATCTGGCTTGAAGTGTAGTTTTATTTCTTTTTTAGAAAGACTGAATTTGTCCTTTTCAAAGAAAATATCTAGGATTTCTTCATTCGACAAGCCTAGAGCATGAAGCATGATCGTTACAGATATTTTTCTTCTTCGGTCAATTCTTGCAAAAATTGCATCTTTCGCATCGAATTCAAAATCTAACCACGAACCCCTATAAGGAATAATGCGAGCAGAGAATAGAAGTTTTCCTGAGCTTTGAACTCCTTTATCATGATCAAAAAATACACCTGGTGATCTATGTAACTGTGAAACAATGACCCTATCCGTTCCATTAATAACGAATGTTCCATAGTCAGTCATTAAAGGAATCTCACCAAAATAAACATCAGATGTATCTCCTGATTCTTTGATGTTTTTTACTTCCTTGACCGTTTCTTCACCCGTTTCCTTGTTATATGTAATTAGTTTTGTTTTCACTCTGATCGGTGAAGCATAGGATAAACCTCTAAGTTGACATTCTTTAACGCTAAATCCAGGATCATCCAATCTATAACTAACAAATTCTAATCGTGCATTCTTTGAAAAACTCTCAATTGGGAAGAGTGTATTAAAGGCTGCTTCTAAACCTAAATTTTTTCTTTTTGCTGGGTCGACATTTCGTTGTAAAAATTTATTGTAGGATGCTAACTGTATTGACAGTAAATCAGGTACATCTAGTACTGATTGTTGTTTTCCAAAATCTTTTCTAATTCGTTTTTTTTCAGTAAATGAATATGCCATACGTCTGATTGTTTTAATAATGTTCAAGCAACAGCAAACCTGCCCGTTTGCTGAGCCTCAATTGTTTGTTATACAAAATACATGCAGAATAAATGAGCTAGTACGATCTACTTAAGCTCTACAGCAGCTCCTGACTCTTCTAACTGCTTCTTCATCTCTTCTGCTTCACCCTTTGATACTGCCTCTTTTACGGTAACAGGCGCACTTTCAACCATATCCTTTGCATCTTTAAGCCCAAGTGCTGTAATTGCTCTTACAGCCTTGATAACAGCAATTTTATTATCCCCCATGTTTTGAAGGATGAGATCAAATTCTGTTTGTTCATCTCCTTGCTCATCAGATTCTGAAGCGTCTGCAGAAACTGCCGCTACAGCAATCGGCGCTGATGCACTGACGCCAAATTTTTCTTCCATTTCTGAAATCAAATCTACAAGGTCCATCACAGACATTTGTGAAATTGCTTCTAGAATTTCATCTTTTGATGTTACGGTACTTTTAGTCATTATTTTCTCCTCGAATCAACCCAAAAAAGACGGGCATTTTATATAAAAAAAACTTATTAGGAAACCTCTTCTTGATTTTCTTTAATAGCAAGTATCAATCTTGCTAGCTTAATCGGTACTTCATTTAGTGTTCTAAGTGCTTTCTCGATGGGTGCTTTCATGAGACCAGCTATTATAGAATAGGCTTCATCTCTTGTAGGTAATCTTGCAATTCTATCCAGATCTGAAGAAGGGTATGCATCACCATCTATAGCTAAACCAACTGTTTTCAGATGTTCATAATCTTTACCAAAATCTTTGAATAACCTTGCAGGTGAAGCTAAATCATCTGCAGAGAGGGCAATCATTATTGGTCCTTGCAATGCCTGAGTCAAACATTCAAAATCTGTACCTGTCAGTGCTTGTTTGCTTAAGCTATTTTTGACCACTTTAAGATAAACGCCCGATTCTCTTGCTTTTGTGCGCAATTCTGTAATTTCAGCAACATTAAGGCCTTTGTATTCTGCAATGGCAGCTGACACTGATGAAGAAGCCATTGAATTTAGCTCTTCAACGACTGCTTTTTTTTGCTCTATTCTTAAAGGCATAATTAATTCCTAATACTATTAGATAGTGCTTTGGTCGATGATAATTCCAGGACCCATTGTTGATGAAACAGTTACTTTTTTGATGAATGTGCCTTTGGCTGAGGATGGTTTATTTTTTATAATTGCATCTAATAAAGATTTTAAATTCTCTTTTATAGATTGTTCAGAAAATTCTATTTTCCCTATTGAACAATGAACGACTCCACCTTTGTCGCTTCTAAATCTTACCTGCCCAGCTTTTGCATGATTGACCGCGTCTTCCAGATTCTTTGTTACTGTTCCATCTTTAGGGTTGGGCATCATCCCTTTGGGTCCTAGTATTTGTCCTAGTGGTCCAACTACTCTCATTGAATCTGGTGTTGCTATGACCATGTCAAATTCACAAAAGCCTGTTTTAATTTTCTCAGCTAAATCCTCAAAACCAACCTCATCAGCTCCTGCATTTCTTGCTGTATCTGCATCTTCTCCTTGTGCAAAAACAATAACTCTTAACAATTTTCCAGTACCATTTGGCAAAACTGTGGATCCTCTCACATTTTGATCTGACTTTTTAGAATCTATACCTAAATTAATTGCAATATCTATTGTTTCTTGAAATTTAGCATTCCCAGTTTTTTTCAAAAGAGCAATGGCTTGATCAATACTATAATGTTGTTCAGAGCTTACTGATTCTTGATTCGCTGTGGTTCTTTTTGAAAGGCGATTCATGATTAACCTTCAACCTCCAAACCCATGCTTCTGGCTGTGCCAGCTATAGTCTTTACTGCCCCCTCTAGATCAATGGCATTGAGATCAGGGTTTTTTATTTCAGCTATTTTCTCTAATTGCTTTTTTGTAACTTTGCCAACTTTATTTATATTCGGTTCCCCACTGCCCTTTGGAACTCCAGCAGCTTTTCTTAATAACGTCGAAGCAAGAGGAGTTTTTGTAATAAAACTATAACTTTTATCACCATAAACACTAATCACTACAGGAATTAATACTCCTGGTTCTTTATCAGCAGTTTTTGCATTAAAAGCGTTACAAAATTCCATGATATTGAGTCCAGCTTGTCCTAAAGCAGGGCCAACAGGGGGGCTTGGATTAGCTTGACCTGCTGGTATCTGTAGTTTTACCACATTGTCTATTTTTTTCTTTTTTCTAGCCATTTCTCTATACGTTATATATCAGTGATTTCTTATGGTTAATATTAAGATTTTTCTACCTGACTAAAGTTCAATTCAACAGGAGTAGGTCTTCCCAAAATCTGAACAGCTACGCTCAGCTTATCTTTTTGATAATTGACTTTCTCAACAACACCATTGAAATCATTAAAAGGTCCATCAATAACCCTAACCACTTCCCCAGGTAGGTACTGAGTTTTGGGCCTGGGAGCATCGGCAGAATGCTCAGCTTTATTTAATATAGCCAGTGCCTCAATTTCAGGTATTGGCGATGGCTTTTCACTAGTTCCTCCAATAAAGCTCATCACGTTAGGAATGGACTTCACAAAATGCCATGTTTCTTCATTCATATTCATATTAATGAGTAGATAACCAGGGAAATATTTTCTTTCAGTAGTTTTCTTCTTCCCTCTTTTCATTTCAACAATCTCTTCTGTTGGAACAGTCACATCTGCAAATTGGTCAGCAAGCCCTATGTGCTCACTTCTTTCCAGAATCATTTTTTGTACTTTTTTCTCATAATTTGAGAAGACCTGTAAAACGTACCACTGATATTCCATTCTGATGCCTCTTTTAATTAATCTGTTAAGAAGTGACAGAAGTTGTAATAAAAAGCAGTAAAAAGTCTAAGAGCCAAAAGAAAATCCCTAATACTAAAATAAAGACAAACACTGTCAAAGTCGTCTGGATTGTTTCTGGTCTTGTCGGCCAAATAACTTTTCTAATTTCAACACGTGAACCTTGAAAAAAATTCCACAATCTTTTTCCCTGCGTGGTCTGGTAGAAAATAGTTAAGGCAACAGGAATTGAGGCTAGTATCATCAAAACTCTTAGAAAAATTGCAGCCTGAACAAAGTAATAATAAGCAACAATACCTGCCAGAAGTACCAACACTGAAATAATTAGCTTAATGGTATCAAGCGTAGCCGATTGTTGTTGTTTTACATTTTCATTCATTGCATTAATCCAATGGTTCTAAGTCTGGCAGGCCAGGAGGGACTCGAACCCCCAACCTGCGGTTTTGGAGACCGCCACTCTACCAGTTGAGCTACTGGCCTTTAATTAGTTTTACTCAATTATCTTTGTAACCACACCAGACCCAACAGTTCTTCCACCTTCACGAATAGAGAAGCGAACCTGTTCTTCCATGGCTATTGGTGCGATCAACTCAACAATTATATGAGCATCGTCACCTGGCATAACCATTTCTGTTCCTTCTACAAGGGTGACAGCACCTGTTACATCCGTTGTTCGGAAATAAAACTGAGGACGATAACCATTAAAGAAAGGTTTGTGTCTTCCGCCTTCCTCTTTCGTAAGGGCGTAAATATCGGCTTCAAATTTTGTATGAGGCGTAATACTACCTGGTTTAGCAAGAACTTGTCCACGTTCAACATCTTCTCGTTTTGTTCCCCGTAGAAGCACTCCAACATTATCTCCAGCTTGTCCTTGATCAAGTAATTTTCTAAACATTTCTACTCCAGTACAAATTGTTTTCTGAGTGTCTTTAATTCCAACAATTTCTACCCCATCATTGACATTGACGATTCCTCTTTCCACACGGCCTGTAACCACAGTTCCTCTTCCTGATATGGAAAAAACATCTTCTATAGGCATTAAGAAATCACCGTCAATAGCTCTTTCAGGTTCAGGAAAGTATTCGTCCATAGTAGCCACTAACTTTTCAACAGCCACAACACCCACATCACCAGTATCACCTTCTAGAGCTTTGAGCGCACTTCCAGTAATGATTGGAATGTCATCACCAGGAAAATCGTATTCAGAGAGTAATTCCCTGAGTTCCATTTCTACTAGTTCAACCAATTCTGCATCATCTACTTGGTCTGCTTTATTAAGGAAGACGACAATATTAGGAACACCTACATTTCTCGCTAACAAAATATGTTCTCTGGTTTGTGGCATTGGTCCATCAGCTGCGGAAACCACCAAAATTGCACCGTCCATTTGTGCGGCACCGGTGATCATATTCTTAACATAATCAGCATGTCCAGGACAATCAACATGAGCATAATGTCTAGCATCAGACTCATATTCAACATGCGCAGTGGCTATAGTAATGCCTCTCTCACGTTCTTCCGGAGCATTGTCTATGTCATCAAATGCAGAAACATCTCCACCAAATTTATCGGCCATAATTTTAGTCAATGCAGCAGTCAAAGTAGTTTTACCATGATCAACATGACCAATAGTTCCTACATTGATATGCGGTTTATTTCGTTCAAATTTTTCTTTAGCCATAACTTTTTTTCTCCATACTAAATTACTAAATTAATTATTTTAATTGATATGATAAATAATGAAAACTTCCTGAGCCCACAACCGGAGTTGAACCGGTGACCTCTTCCTTACCAAGGAAGTGCTCTACCACCTGAGCTATGTGGGCAAATGCACACACACGATAGAATGGAGCGGGCGATGGGGATCGAACCCACATCATCAGCTTGGAAGGCTGAGGTTCTACCATTGAACTACGCCCGCACGTAAACGATGTGTTCCAACCCGATAATTTTTCACTATTTTTTTTCATTACTCATTACTACTAATTCATTTATTCTACAATTTATATTGCACTTCTTTAGCCTTTTTCCACCATGTAATTCACCATTACAAATGGTGGAGGGGGTAGGATTCGAACCTACGAAGGCTAAGCCAGCAGATTTACAGTCTGCCCCCGTTGACCGCTTGGGTACCCCTCCGCGGACATAACCCACTATTTTCTGATTAACCTATACAAGTGTCAATGAGAAAATTTAGGTATTTATTATTAATTTATGGTGCCGGAAGAGGGAATTGAACCCCCAACCTACCGCTTACAAGGCGGTTGCTCTACCAATTGAGCTATTCCGGCTCACTATTAATAATTATATAGACCTTATTTTGAGGGCAATTATAAACATTTTAAATCAGATTAACAGACCGAAGTTTATTTAATTGTTCCACTCTAGAATATGTCCTGAGATTACTTTTTTTGATATACCGTTGTCATCCAATATAAGCTGTCCCAGACTATCGATTCCGCTATCAATACCTTGGTAAATATCATCACCTACCTGGATCTTTAATTGTTTACCGATCAGCATGTCAAAATTACCCCAAACAAGTTGTAGATCTTTGAGAGATTCATCATTGAAAGCGTCTAGGCTTTTAATCATTGTATTAATTAGATTGGCAGCCAAAAAATTTCGACTAATCGTCATATCACCTTTGATCGAGTGAATATCAATCGCTGAATGCGACAGTATGTCATCCCATTGGAGGTTGGATGGAAGCAGATAGTTCATTCCTAGTCCAACTGTTGCAACTAAGTTATCGGCACTATTCTGGCTCAGTTCTATAAGCAAACCACCTAATTTTTTATTGTTGAAGTAGAAATCATTGGGCCATTTCACTTTGATACCTTTAAGACCAAGCTCTTCCAAACAACCTAAGATCTTAACTCCCAAGAAAACACTTAATCCAATAGGTGATTTAATGTTAGGTATTTCTTGAAAAATTGAGAAACATATTCCAGAGCCAAAAGGTGAAAACCATTGTCTATTTTCCCTGCCTCGACCCGATAATTGGTACTCTGTGATACTAACCTTTACGCTGTTATCATCGATATCATACGGATGAAATTTATTGCTGGTGGATTCTAGAATGTCATCGACAGATATTGCAATATTTTTTCGATTATCAAATTGCTCTAAATGACTATAAATTATTGAACCACTGAGTAATTCCAAGGGGGTCTCTAAGCGATAACAATCATTTTCTTCTTTAATCGATAACCCCATTTCTTTGATATTTCTTATGATCCTCAATAATTGACTTTCAGAGGGGATCAAATTTAGAAGATCATTCTTGTTATGTGGAGTACCATCAGCAATTTTTCTGATGATACTGAGTTCATTTTTCATTTTTTTTTACTAAAAAAATCTATTTTTGGCTCTGTTCCTTTGATCATTGATCTAATATTTTTTTGGTGTGTAAAAAGAACTAGAACTGCCAAAATGATTGAAAATATTTGTAAATTTAAGCTAATGTCATTATTGGGTGATAAATATAAGAATAATGGAAAAGAGATGAATGCAATCATTGTAGATAATCCAACAAAACGAAATACAATTAAACTCAACAACCAAAACATCAAAGATAGAATAACTAAGATTGGCTCAAAATAAATAAAGACCCCCAGGCCAGTAGCTGCTCCTTTACCTCCCCTAAATTGGAACCATAAAGGATAACAATGACCTAAAAACACTGACAGTCCTAAGCAATATAGATATAGTTCAGATACGAATAAAGGATCGGCAACATGCGAAACAATAAATGTATCAACTAACCAAATTGCAACAAATCCTTTTAAGCTGTCAAAACAAAGGACTAATATGCCCAAAGCCTTCCCTTGCATTCTAAAAATATTGGTGGCTCCTGCATTCCCACTGCCTTGGTTCCTAATGTCGAAATTATTTATTTTTCCAAGGATCAAACTACCGTTTAAAGATCCAAGTAGGTATCCAAAACAAGCAGTTACTATCAATTCATACATACTTAATTTCGATTAGCCCCCTTGATGCCATAGAACCATTCTTTATAGATGTTTCTCACTAAAAATGTAAAATTCTTAAACTCCCTTAATCTTCTAAGCGTATAGGGCAACCAATTCTCTCCGAATGGTAGATAGACTCTCACCTTTTGACCTTGATTTCTGAGTGCAAATTGAAGATCGCGTCTGACTCCATAGATAAACTCGTAGTCAAAACGGTCGGCATCAGGTTTGGACAATATTTGATTCAAAATAATTTCATCATGAGTTGCCACAGCACATCTTCGATTCGTTTTATTTCGAAGCAGTTCAATCAATTTTAAGTAATTGTCGTGTATGTCCTTATAACGATTAAGTGCAATAGATTTCTTCTCTATGTAAGCCCCTTTAACCAGCCTAACTGAAATATTGTTGTCTATGAGCTCAATCATGTCATCTTGGGTTCTGAAGAGTTTTGCCTGGAGAGCAACACCTATAGTTTTAGGATATTTTTGGTTCAATTTCAAACACAAATCTAATGTTCTGTCGGTTATTGTAGAGTGCTCCATATCAAAGCGGATGGTTTGCCCATAATTGTGTGCTTTTTCAGCAACCTGTTGCAGTAAACCCTCACAATGCTCACGACTGACCAGAAGCCCAAATTGTGAAGGCTTGATAGACAAGTCTATTGGATGATTTTGGTAACGATTTATTATTTCAAAATATTGATTTTGAACCAGAGCAGCCTCATCAAGGGTTTTGCTATATTCACCAACGTAATTAAAGGAGATTTCAAAACCATTATCAGATAATAAATTTGCAACAATTTGAGCAGATCTCAAATCATCTCCTGCTATATATCTTTTAGCGAATGGATATAGAAGCTTCATTTTTTAGTGAGGCAAATGGAGCTACAAGGAGCTTGAATCTCTGATGTTTGAACCATGTTTGGAATTATACTTTGCTTTAGTTAAAAAAATTTCTGCTAACATACATCTAGCACTACCACCACCGTACTTTTCAATTGTCTTTAAAGGAATCGAGATTATTATTGAAACACTATTTATCAACTCTATTTGCTCTTGGTCAAGAGAATTATATGCTGACTCGGACATAATTAAATGTGATTGCCCTTTCACATTCTCAACTTCCAAAACATTTCCAGCAAATTGTTTCATCTGAGCCATTGAAAGCTCAATAATTTTTCTTTCTGACATTCCAAAAAGTTTATGGATACGTTTAACATCTTTTTCATCTTTGATTGAGTCACTACATATGAAGGCGGTTTCCTGACCCAAGCTCATCATTACATTAGTGTGGTAAATAGGAACATTATCACTTAATGCTTCAAAAACTACTGAAGAATAATTTAACTCTCCACAAAATACTTCTAAGGCATCAATTGATGTTCTTGAAGATATGCAAGCAAATACAATTTTATTAATTCGATCTAGTACCATGCTGCCGGTGCCTTCAAGAAAAAGGCCATCTTTCTCAAGATAGCTAAGATCAATAAGCTTCTCAATATTATATGATTGATATTCTTCTAAGTATTTAAGTAAGTCATTTCTTTTTTCTTGTCTTCTTGATTTAGACATCATTGGATAAATAACAGCAGTATTATCCTGATGAAATGTCACCCAATTATTTGGGAAAACTGCATCTGCATTATTTAGTTCTTTAATGTCATCTAGATCAATAATAGTGATTTGATGATTTCTTAAAAGATTGACCATATTGTCAAATTCTTTAATAGCATGGGATTGAATCAATGTCAGAGAATCATTTTTATCTAAGTCAGATTGGAATTTATTGGTCTCTTGAGTTTCTATATTGCTAGAAAAGTTAGCTGGTCTAACCATCATGAGTTGGGATGTAATCTGCTTATGCATGAAAAAATATAAAAAAAGATAATCTCATTTCTAATTTCATATAAGATTAATAACACATTTTAGACAAATATTCTTTTAGCAATATATGTTTCATCAAATAGGAGAAATTCATGAAAAAGATTCTTATCTTCATCTATTTTGTCTCTTTTAATATAACAGCTGCTGATCACAATGAAGATCAAGCACCAATCAATAATTATATGTTGTTATCGACATATGAAATCTCAGCTGGTCAGAATCCTGCTGAATTAGAGAAAGAATTAGTTCAGTTACAAAAAGATCAGGAAGATGATGGCTACAATGATTGCGGACTATATAGACATTGGTATGGCGGTGAACGTGCCTTTTATGCATATTGTTTTTTTACTGATTTTGATCAATTAGATGCAATACATAAAACAGCTGAAGCAAATGAAGATCGCATGGGAATCACGCAGAATTATTCTTCACATACTGATCACATATTAGAACTTCAAAAGGCAAACTTAAAAAAGGCTCCAACAAACTTGGTATGGATGGAATGGACATTTGGTCCATATTTGACTCATGCAGAACGTCAGGATAGAGCAGAGTTGTTATTCAATGCTTTCGATCGAGCCTTTGATGGATGTAATTTATATATTCATTCATGGGGTCCAACAATGGGACACTATATTGATTGCGGATTTGAAGATTTTTCTGACTTTGGAAAGAAACACAATGCAATTAATAAGATTCTTGCTGAAGAATTAGCTACTGCTGATTTAGATCTAAAAACCCATTCGGATGATCTTTTGGTTCTAGTTTCCGATTGAATAATCTAGCATAATAAAAGAACTAAGTAGTGCTAATTTTTTCATAGATTATTCTTGTTTAAATGAAAAAAACGAAGATGATGTGATTATAAATCATCTTCGTTTTAAAAGTAGTCCTGGTAATGTCCTACTCTCACATGGGGAAACCCCATACTACCATCGGCGCTATGCATCTTCACTTCCGAGTTCGAAAAGGGATCGGGTGGTTCCTACATGCTATGGTCACCAGGATAAAAGAATTTAGTTTAAATCGAATGCACTGTCAATAAAGTTATTTGAATGTTAAATGACCAAGCCTCACGGGTAATTAGTATCGGTTAGCTACACTCATTACTGAGCTTCCACACCCGACCTATCAACATCATAGTCTTTGATGGCCCTTCAGGGATCTCAAGGATCCAGGGAAACCTTATCTTAGGGTGGGCTTCCCGCTTAGATGCTTTCAGCGGTTATCCCTTCCGTACATAGCTACCCGGCAGTGCCACTGGCGTGACAACCGGAACACCAGGGGTACGTCCACTCCGGTCCTCTCGTACTAGGAGCAGCTCCCTTCAAGTTTCCAACGAACACGGCAGATAGGGACCGAACT
>Ga0187827_10000584_pt1:55000-57210 | contig 57210 bp, 58 predicted proteins | sample ETNtaG_39_FD_167969 | JGI IMG/M metagenome (GOLD analysis project Ga0187827, IMG submission 167969) | Marine microbial and viral communities from oxygen minimum zone, Eastern Pacific Ocean - ETNP2014_SV_150_PacBio MetaG (Illumina Assembly) | ecosystem: Environmental > Aquatic >...
TTACCAATGTTGATAGATAAAGAACCTTAGGAATATTAATACTTCCTGACTCACTCTCTACCTCAGAAATTTTGACTGAAACTGTTGCAATGTCATCAGGCAACTGACCATGTTTAAATTGATTGATAAATAATTCTTTTGCCTGATCAGCGCTTTGTTTACTATGAAAACGCTCAACCATTTCCCCAGCAATGAGAAACTTAATATCTCTTGGGTTGTCTCCAGATTGAACTTGTTGCTTCAATTCTTTAATTGCATCAAGTGAACGTGCGCTTAACAACTCAAAATATCGCCACATCAATTCATCAGATAAAGACATCATTTTACCAAACATGTCTGCAGGTGAATCTGTCAATGCGATATAATTTTCAGCAGATTTAGACATTTTCTTAACCCCATCTAAACCTTCCAAAAGAGGCATAGTGATAACACTTTGTGGTTTTTGTCCATAGAGTTGTTGCATGTGGCGACCAATCAAAAGATTGAACTTTTGATCCGTACCTCCTATCTCCACATCAGCTTCTAAAGCTACTGAGTCGTATCCTTGAATTAAAGGATACAAAAATTCATGAATTGAAATGGAATTTCCCGATTTGAACCGCTGTTTGAAATCGTCCCGTTCAAGCATTCTAGCAACATTATATTTGGATGTAATCTCAATCAATTGAGATGAACTGATTTTGTTCATCCAAGTGGAGTTAAATTCAATTCTGGTTTTTTTCGGGTCAAGTATTTTGAAAATTTGACTCTCATAGGTTTTGGCATTTTCTTCAATCTGTTCTTTAGTCAGAACGGGTCTGGTTTCATTCACGCCAGAAGGGTCTCCAATCATACCCGTAAAATCACCAATCAAAAAAATGACCTCATGACCAAATTCTTGGAATTGACGCATCTTATTAATGATGACTGTATGGCCAATATGTAGATCTGGTGCTGTGGGATCAAACCCGACCTTAACTTTTAGGGGCTTTTTTTGCCTAAGCCGTTCAACAAATTCCTCTTCAACAAGAATTTCTTCCGTGCCTCTTCTAATCTCTTGGAGTTGTTTATTCTTAGCAATCATAGTCAATGCTTTTTATTATATAGGTCATTCATTATCGGGTATATAATCAGTTAAATAAATGTCTAAACGTGTGAAATCTAATTACTACATTGGTGTTATGTCTGGTACCAGTATTGATTCTATAGATGCCGTACTGATGGAAATTCAATCAAAGTCGTGGTCTTTGCTTGGGACTCTGAGCAAAAAGTTTCCTGAACAATTGAGAACAGATTTGTTGGAAGTTTCCAGGAACAAACAAAAAATCGATTTAAGAGAATTAATCGAGCTCGATATCAAAACCGGAGTAGCATTCGCCAAATGTATTAATGCGTTAATCAAAAAAGCAAAAATCAACTACAAAGAAATTAATGCTATTGGATTGCACGGTCAAACTATCATGCATCATATCCACACTAAATATCCTGGCTCACTGCAAATAGGAAATCCCAGTACAGTTGCACAAATAACCGGTATAGGAGTTGTTTGTGATTTTAGAAATCCTGACATAACTGCTGGGGGTGAGGGAGCGCCTCTAGCACCTGTTTTTCACTCTTGGCTTTTTGGCGCTAAGAAAAAAAATAGAGTTGTGGTTAATATTGGCGGCATTGCAAATATATCCTTTCTGGGCAAAAAAAAATCTTTGAGTGGTTACGATATTGGACCGGGTAATATTCTAATGGATGTCTGGGCTTCAAAACATAACCATGGAAACTATGACAATAATGGCAATTGGGCTAAAGGAGGCAAAGTTAATATGGGGTTACTAGATAGTTTCAAATCTGACCCCTTTTTTAAAAAGAAACCACCAAAAAGTACTGGGACTGATTATTTTAATCTGCAGTGGATTACTGATCACTGTCAGCAAAACACCCCTGATAAACTAAGCCCAAGAGACATCCAATCAACACTCCTTGAGCTCACAACTGCTACGATCATAGATGCAATAGAAGCTTGGCCTAAAAGTGAGCTAGCTTTCTGTGGTGGTGGAGTAAAAAACAAACATATGATAGCTATACTAAGAAAAAAACTACAAGTATCACTTCATTCAACTACTGATTGGGGTATAGACCCAGAATGGGTTGAAGCAGCAGGCTTTGCTTACCTAGCAAAACAAAGAATTGAAAACAAAAGATCCTACTTGGGACAAACAACTGGTTCTAGAAGTAAA
>Ga0187827_10000585_pt1 | contig 57154 bp, 47 predicted proteins | sample ETNtaG_39_FD_167969 | JGI IMG/M metagenome (GOLD analysis project Ga0187827, IMG submission 167969) | Marine microbial and viral communities from oxygen minimum zone, Eastern Pacific Ocean - ETNP2014_SV_150_PacBio MetaG (Illumina Assembly) | ecosystem: Environmental > Aquatic > Marine > Hypoxic...
ATTCGATATATTTTTAGTGAAAACGGATTCTGATGGTAATCAAGAATGGACCAAAACCTATGGAGGCACTGGGACTGATAAAGGCTATTCTGTACAACAAACATCCGATGGTGGTTTTATTATATCTGGAGTTACTACTGCCGAATATGGTTTTGATATAATGGTGGTCAAAACTGATCCAACTGGAGAGGAAGAGTGGAACCAAGTTTTTGGGAATATTTTGCATGATATGGGATTAAGTGTTGACCAAACTCTTGATGGTGGTTTTGTCGTTGTAGGATATACAGAAATATTTGGAAGTGGAGATGAAGATGTATTGTTGTTGAAATTAAATGCTGATGGTAGTCCAGACTGGGAAAAAACTTTTGGAGGGAATGGAATTGATCATGGGTACACCGTTAAGACGATTGATGATGGATTCATGATTATTGGATTTACGGAATCATTTGGTGCTGGGAACAAGGATGTTTGGCTTATTAAAACATATGCTGATGGTAGTCCAGACTGGGAAAAAACTTTTGGAGGGAATGGAATTGATCATGGATATTCTGTTCAGCAGACCAATGATGATGGATTTATCATAACGGGGTATACCAAATCAGAAGATGGTAATGTTGATATATTACTAATTAAAGACCATCCTCTTGGAGTTACTCAATTTGATTATTAACCATTCTAAATAATCAATAATAAACCGGTTACGGTTTTAGGGACAAAACTGTAATTTTCATCATGGAATCTATGAATATTAGGAATTTTTGCATTATTGCCCACATTGACCACGGAAAATCTACTCTGGCAGACCGCCTGCTAGAGGAGACCAAAACCATTTCCAAAAAGGATATGAAAGCCCAGGTATTAGATAGTATGGATTTAGAGAGGGAAAGAGGAATCACTATAAAAAGTCATCCGATTACATTGCAATATTTTCATAGTGACGGGGTCAAGTATACATTGAACTTAATTGACACCCCAGGTCACGTGGATTTTTCTTATGAAGTTTCACGCAGTTTGGCTGCATGTGAGGGTGCACTACTTCTTGTGGATGCGTCTCAGGGAGTAGAGGCCCAGACCGTCAGCAATACATATCTTGCACTGGAAAATAATCTGGCGATCATTCCCGTTATAAATAAGGTCGACCTACCAAACGCCCAAATAGAGGAAGTGAACCAGCAGATCCAGGAGTTGATCGGCTGTGATAGAGATGAAATTATTTCCATCAGCGCTAAAACAGGAGAGGGAATAGATAGAATATTTAACGCTATCATTGAGCGAATCCAACCTCCTGAAAACAATATTGATAATCCAACCCGTGCATTGATTTTTGATTCTGTTTACGATAACTATAGGGGTGCAATTCCCTATGTCCGTGTATTTGACGGCAATATAAAACCAGGTATGACCGCATCTTTTTTTTCACATGGTTTTACCTATGAAATAACTGAGGTGGGATATTTTGTACTAAAACAGGTCCCCCAACCGGAGTTGAGAGCAGGGGAAGTGGGATATGTCCTTGCCAATATTAGGGATATTGGCCACATTGAAGCAGGTGAAACCCTCACCGTAAAACAAAAATTATCAGATACACCTTTACCAGGTTATAAAAAAATGAAACCTATGGTATACTCGGGCCTGTATCCAGCCGATACAGAGGACTATGATCAGCTAAGAAAAGCCCTGGAAAAACTACGATTGAATGACGCATCTTTTACGTTTGAACCTGAGACAAGCGAGGCCCTGGGATTTGGATTCAGGTGTGGATATCTTGGGCTGCTCCATATGGAGATCATCCAGGAAAGGCTTGAACGTGAGTTTGAACTATCTCTGGTGACCACATCCCCCAATGTTCGCTATAAATTAAAGCTGAAGAGCGGAGAAAATATTGAAGTGGAATCACCCGCAAATATGCCATCACAGGGAGAAATAGATGTTATCTATGAACCGTTTGTTGCTGCTGAGATACTTACACCAAAGGACTATATTGGTGGTATAATGACCCTGTGCCAAAAAAAACGAGGTATATATAAGACCACCCAATATCTATCATCGGGGAAGGCCCAACTACTCTATGAGCTTCCGCTAGGTGAGATTATCTTTGATTTTTATGATAAGCTTAAATCGATCTCCCGCGGTTACGCATCTTTTGATTATCAGCCACTGGAGTTCAGAGAGGGAGCACTAAAAAAGTTGGAGATACTGCTTCACGGAGAACCTGTAGATGCGCTCTCCACTATTTGCCATGGTGATGATGCCTATCACCGTGGGGTTGCCCTTTGCAGTAAGCTAAAGGAATTAATTCCTAGACAACTATTTGAGGTCGCAATTCAGGCATCCTTGGGGAACAAAATTATTGCACGTTCAACAGTAAGGGCTATAAAGAAAAATGTAACCGCCAAATGTTATGGGGGCGATATCACCAGAAAAAGAAAATTATGGGAGCGTCAGAAGGAGGGGAAAAAACGAATGAAATTAGTGGGGAAGGTCGAAGTTCCACAGGATGCATTGTTAGCCGTCTTACAGCTTGATAAGAATTAAGTCCAGCTCATATTGGTTGGAATCCAGGAAGCCGATTTATAGCTTTATCCTTTCTCTCCCACTTATTTTTTTATACGAGGCAGGCATTTTCTTAATCAGTTCGGACGATCTGCCAGTGCTACGAAATGGGGCAGATGTTTTGATCCGTAATCTTTTAGAATCAATGGGACTGCTGGGTATTTATTCTACAGGTATCGTGCTTTTTATTGGATTTTTTCTTGTTTTATTTCTGCAGAGAAAAACACTGATGGGAACGACATTTAATAAAGAATTCCTTCCTCTTATGATATTAGAGAGTCTTTTGTGGGGATTGTTTCTCTATATTTCAATGGGAGTACTCCGTCAAAGTGTTTTTGCTAACCCCTCCGGGAAGATATGGTTTGGACAGATCGTTATGTCTCTAGGGGCAGGGATATATGAAGAGATATTGTTTAGACTCTTACTCGTAACTATTATTTCAATAGTTCTTAAACTAATTTTCAATTGGAAAGAACCTATATGCCAATTTTATTCCATTCTTATTGCTGCCTGTTTGTTTTCATTGTTTCATTTTGTTGGTGTGTATGCGGACACCCCCGATATTTCTCTTTTTTTAATACGTTTCTTCGGAGGATGTTTTTTAGGGTCCCTTTTTCTATTGCGGGGTTTTGGAATTACCGCCTACACTCACTGCTTATATGATTTCATTGTTGTGGTGAACCTCACAATCTGAACCATAATAAATTTTGGTTAAAACTGTCAATTACTCTTTCAGCTACAATTAACTTCAGCGTAACTTTTTGCTTTGCAATACAATAAAAATGGTCACTTATTTCTTATGTGTAATTCTTTTTAGTTTATCCGTTACAGGTAATTTTATCAATTCTCTGGCAATTATCTTTTTTCCTGAATTTCATTATTCAGATATTTTGGTGCAGAAGGACAATATTTTATTCAACATATGGAAGGAAACGTAATTCAATGTGGCCTGTAATATATGATTTTGGTACATTCTCCGTTTTTGGAAGAGAGATACATCTGGCAATATATTCTTATGGATTTATGCTTGTGGTGGCATTTTACACTTGCTTTTTTTTACTTCAAAAAGAGTTCAAGAGGATAGGGAAAGATATTCAATTAGCTTCCGATATCGTTTTTTTTGCTGCGCTAGGGGGAATAGTTGGATCAAAAATCTATTATCTCATTGAAAATTTTGGCAGGGTGTTGGATGATCCGAGCGGAATGATCTTCAGTGGTTCAGGGCTGGTATTTTTAGGTGGATTAATGGGGGGAACTCTTGGGGTGACCTGGGTTATTCATAAACATAATTTAAATTGGTTAAAAATGAGTGACATCGTGGCACCACTGTTGATTCTCGGTTATGGAATCGGGAGAGTAGGATGTTTTTTTGTTGGAGATGACTATGGTATCCCTACCCAACTGCCCTGGGGAATAATTTTTGAAAATGGTTTACCACCTACAACCTATCATTCGTTCCAATTCAATTATCCTTGGATAAGCTTGGATGGATATGACCCAGGTCCACTTTCGGTTTACCCCACCCAGTTAATGGAAACAGCTATAGCATTTTGTATATTTGGTTATCTATGGTCGCGAAGAGAAAAAATAAGTTTCGATGGACAGTTATTTTTTATTTACTTGATCTTAGCAGGTTTGGAGCGGTTTTTTATTGAGTTTATTCGGACAAACATTAAATATGTTGCTGGACTTACTGGATCTCAGGTCATCTCAATCTTTATGATTTGTATCGGGGTGTACTTTTTACGATTCAATAGACAGGTTAATGAACCAGAACCGTCTGGTTAATTTAGTTTTTCTCTTTTTCATTTTTGCCTCTGAAATAAAGGGTGAGAATCTTCCATTTATATATGAATATCTTCCCTATCCTTCGGAATTTATAGAAACAGATTTCCGTCCGGATAATCTCCAGATTGGAATAGACGGAAGAGAGTATATGATGGATACTCAATCAAAAATAATATGTGTTAAAGAAGGCAAGGATATAAGATGGGGTGGCGGATTTGGATTTGAAGACAATGAATTCATCACACCAGTTTCTTTGGCATACTCTAATTTATCATTATTTGTTCTTGACCAATCTCAATCTAAGCTCACTGAGTTTGATTCTAATCTAAATCTGGTCAGATCTTTTGTGTTGGATATTAATTATCCTGAACTCATTTTGTTTAACCACTTAAATGAAACCATTATCTTTTCCAATTCGGAGCACGCTCTTTTCAGATATAGATTTGATTTTAGAGCTGAGGAAACTGTGATTGATATAAATCAATATCCACAGATATCTGGGGATATTGTGAACATCTATATTAGTAAAAATGGAGCCATCGGACTATTGACCGCCAATCCAGATGTTGTTTTTCTTTTTAATTTATCCGGACGATATAGTAGGTCAGTTATACCACTCATTGATGACCCCAAGTGGTTGTTCACAGTAAGCGGAAGGTGGATTGTTTTTAATGGGTCTGGTTCATACTATTTTCTTGACCCTTCAGAAGATATACACAGTGTGCCTATTCATAACATACATTTTATGATAGAAAAAAACAGTATACTCTATGCATTGTCCTCTGAAGGGTATTACAAACTATACTTGAAGGAATAATCATAAAATTTGGAGACTGTGCCTGATAATCACAGCGCCGGTTTTACTATTGTACTGAGCTTGGCTGTATTTTTTAGCTTTAGCTCGGCAAAAAATACCGATTTAATGGTGGATACATTGATTATTTCTCATCCAGACCAAGTTGTAAACATGGATCACCCTTTTATAATCGATACGACATTTTTCCTGTTTCATAAGAGTACACTTATTGATTCATTTCTTTTAGATCCCATTTCAGGGAAATTGATTGTAACAAAACCATTTAAATATCCTGCAATATTGGTTGCAACCTATCAGGTGCTTCGTGATACCATTCCATTGCAGGTTGGTCCAATATTTTATTCCTTTCCCCACATTGATACATTGACCATAAAAGAGAGAAAGGATAGGGTGCTATCCACAAAAACTCATAAGTCAGAGATTAAGACCTCTCCTGTACTAACAACAGGTACCTTTTATCGAAATGTTAATGTAAGCCCTTTGAGCGGAACAAATTTTTCAGGGGGAATACGATTATCATTGAATGGAAAATTATCAGATGATATAACAATTTCAGGAGTATTAACAGACCAAAGCATGCCATTTCAATCAGAAGGCTCTACTCAAACCCTCAGTGAAATTGATAAGATATATATACACATAGAACACCCACAATTTTCTGTAACTGGTGGAGACATATCTTTTAATAAAAGCTATGGTAAATATTTGAATATAAGTAGAAATATGATTGGTATAAACAATAGCTTTAAAGTAAATAAGTGGAGCGGTGACTTTACCATTGGAGGGGCAAAAGGAATATATCATTCTGTCCTGTTTTTTGGCACTGATGGAAATCAGGGACCTTATTTTTTAACATCTAAATTAGGAGATCGAAACATTGTAATCATTGCCGGGTCAGAATCTGTGTGGATTGATGGTGAAAAATTAACCAGGGGAAGTAGCAATGATTATACCATTGATTATAACAGTGCCGAAATAAGCTTCTCACCAAAGAATCTGATTCATTTTGATTCTGAGATCTACATAGAATACGAGTACTCTGATTTTAATTATGACAGCGACTTTCTTGGGGGTGTATTGCGATTTGATAAAAGTGGTAAAAAAAATATGTCCCTCTCGTGGATACAGGAAAAAGACAAGTTTACCAATGAGAGTGTTAGGTTAAATGATGCGGAGAAAGATTCCCTCAACGCTATCGGTGATGAAGAATTTATTTTATCTACTGCCACAGCAGATAGCTCCGGTGATTATATAGTTCAAGATACCATATTTGTTTACATGCCAGGAACAAGTAATATCGATAAATATTCGGTTCGATTTTATTATGATGAAAATGGAAATTATCTGAGAAGGGTCTCGCCCGATGGCACGCTTTTCTATGAGTTCATTCCGGATAATATCAAATCCACGTGGGACGATTATTACAGTCCCATAAGAAAAATTTCCAAACCAGCTAAAAAGAATTATTACCATTTTCAAGGGAATTATCCTGTTTCAGATAAGGGATACACCAAAGTTGAGTTAGCCCTATCACAGACAGATCTAAATACCGAATCTCACATTGATGACAGAGATAATATAGGGTTAGCATATAATTTTGGGTTGGGATGGAAAAAGATTACAGTTTTCTCGGGAATAAGTTTAGATATTGATTCTAAATATTGGCGAAAAGAGACACAGTTCAGCTCCATAGAAAATGACCGTGATGCCAGTTTTTATACAAAATGGAATATCACAGACCTGCCAAAAGGTTTTGAAGAAATGACTGAAGGTAAATTAACTCTCAACCTCAATAAAGATGGAATTTTTAGAACAACCATGGCAGAGTATAAAAATCCGTATACCGTGAAACAGCAATTATTTAGTGAGAGTGAATTTTCATTTAAATATATTCCTGAGGTAAAATCAGAGCTGAATTTAGTCAGTTCACCGACAGAGAAGTTTTATAATTCAGACAATCAATTGGTTTTGCTATCTGGAAATTTCCATCCTTTTGTAGAGTTAGCTTTGGAAGGTCTAAAAGAGAAATATTCATTTAAACATATTAAGGGGGGGATTGCCTGGGATACAAAAAATCGGAAAATAAAATTTAGCTACGGAAGTAGAGATGACTTTATAAACAAGGAAGGGTCCAATATTGTGAGCCAAACGGGTGAGCTAAAGATCGAACAATCGAACTATTCTGGATGGAACGGAAAATTGCACTTGATCAGACGAAGCGTAGTTTCCTATGCAGAAAACCCAGATTTGGAATATATTTTGGGTGATCTAAGGATGAGCTATGGACAGAGGTCAGGCTCAATTAACTGGGAAGGATTTTTCAGATTGGAAGAATCGTTAACGGAAACAAAAACTGTTGTCTATGATTCTGTAGGTACAGGATTGGGACAGTATCGATATGATCCTGAATATGATGCCTACTTCTCAGATCTAAACGGAGAGTTTATAGCCTTCACAGTTCCCACAGGTATTCGAACACCGTCTACACATTTTTCCAGTAGCCAAACATGGAATTTTAGATTCCCCAAAAACAGACTCCCTATGTTTCGCTATGGTAAAATCAGAATTAATTCACGAATAAATTTTCAAGGTAAAGGTTTTGGTATTGATAAGTTTATTGATCTTAACATGGATGACTCATTGACCCAATTGGCAAAGGTGTCCCTGAAAAGTGAGTATATATTCAGGCCGTTGTGGCGTGGGAACAAAGGAAATATATGGTATATTTTTCAGAAAAATTTAAGTGGTATCGATCCACGGGGCTCACGCACTCAACAGGAAAATAAGTTAGGAGTAGAGTGGCAAAAAGCAATAAATGGGCGGGTTCAATATGAAAACTTGTCTACCATTGGGCAGGCAGAAGTAATCTCACAGTATAATACCGGTGATAATCGAATGCTCTGGTCAGTTTGGACTGAGAACGGTATAAGCACTGCAATAGGTAATACCCATAATTTTCGAATTTTATCAACTGTCGGCAGAGCAAACGGTGAGCACAAGGAAATATTTTATACATCTGAGGCTATTGGTCTGAAGACGAACAGCACCATTTTTTTTGGTAAAAAAAACAGAGGTGAATTTTCAATGGAGTGGACACAGATATCTGTCTCTGATCCATCCATCAGCATACCTCCGGAGGCATTTCATGGTTTGTCAGAGGGCACTTCATTTACTTGCAGTGGACAGGGCAGATTTTCTCTTGGAGAGAATGTTTACCTGCAATTAGATGTCAGATTTGTGAATAATAAACGATATAACAATTTGATCAATGTAAATGCAGAAATTCGTTCCCATTTTTAAATTATCTCAAATCATCATATTTGTTGGTGTGATTTTTTCCCAAGATTATCTTGTGAAGACCTCGGACGAGTTCGAAGTGGAATTAGATTCGTCTTTAACCATAACTCCTTACCTAGAATCTCTTTTAAGTTCAAGGCATTCATGGGGAGATCTGTATAAATTGACGGGATTTAAGCAGGGAAATCCGACAAAAATTAGCTATGACCTATTTCATGAAAAAATGTTTATTGACTCGCTCTTGATATTATCTCATGAAAATGTGCATTACAGGACCCTTAATCGTTTTTTCAGACCTCTTAGAAAAGTGCAATCTCTCAAGGAGTTAAATACTTCCGTTCATCAACTTCAAAGGAGTAATTATTTTATTGGATCTGGAACGAATGTGATAATTGCTCGTTATTCTGAGAGAAAATTATTAGCTATGGTTGACCCGGAGCTGCACTTTGAAAACCATTTTAGCGGCATTTTAGGCATGTCAAATGAAAAGAGTACGATGGCCCTGAGCGGAGATATACAGTTTCATTTTGAGAATCTCTGGAAAACTGCAGGAATAATTGATATTCGATTAAAACGCTGGAAAGCGGAATCAGAGAAATTATTCTTATCTCTGGAGGAACCTTTTATATTTCATCTGCCCTTCGGAGCTAAGTTAGAATACTACTATGAAGTGCACGAAGGAATGTACATCAAAACTCAATCATCTTTAGGCATTTTGTCATATGGGCAGATCTTTGGGAAGTGGGAATTTACTGGAGTGAATACACATATAGAACCCACTGAGGATGGACTTGAAAAGGGATTAAATATTTTAAAGGAACATTCCTTAAGGGTATCACATTTAATCGGTGTGCAAACACGGGAATGGCATCCAAAGCGGGGATTGAATATGAATACAAAAATGTCGCTGGGGAGACTTTCTGTAAGAGATAAATCGTACGCTACAGGGGAGTTAGACCATCAAGCTGTTCTGGTACACTCACTCACAATAAAATCTGGAATAAAACATATAATTAATTTTATGGGAAGATGGAGCAGCAGAGATTCACTGGAATCAAGTCAATTGATACGCTTTGGTGGGAACGACAATCTGCGCGGGTACAGAGAAAATCAATTTTTCAGTGAGTGGGTTGTTATACCATCCATAGAGGTGTTTCACTACGTTACAGACAAGTCTATATTATCTATTTTTATAGAAGGGGCAGTACAAGAAAATTACAGACCTTTTCCCTGGAACTATGGATTCAGTTTGGACCAGGATAATTCAACCAACCATATTACCATCAGTTTTGCTTGGGGAAGAGGTCAATCATTTTCCCAAGGTAAAATCAATATAAATATTGTTAATATTTTATGATATATTTTCATATTTATCAACAAATCACTGTCTTTTTGTATTTAACTATGAGAAAAAGATATTAAAATACCTACTTTACAAATGTTAATTAATTTAACCAAATAGGATTCATGGGCCAGTTTAAATATTATGCTATTATTATTCTTTTTCTATTTTATTCCTGTGATATATATAGGGACTCCATTGGTGCAGATAATGAGCTTATGGTTTTAGCATCTGATAAACATAAGGAATCAGCAGTTTCATTCCTTGAAAAGATTTTTAGTGATACAATATTTACTCCGCAGCCCGAACCTGTTTATAAAATAAAATTTGCTAAACCAGAAAAATTTTCCAAACTGAAACGGCAATCCAATCTTGTGATTTTATCTTTAGGAAATGACATACGGACTGGTGGAACAAAACTAACAAGGAACCTTTTAGGTAAAAAAAAGTTTTTGGAGACCCTATCAGGTGATAACCATATTATTCTATCTGAAAATCAATTTGCGAAAAACCAACTGTTCATGATAATAAGTGCTCTAGATGAACAATTAATGATGGAATCATTAGATGGCCAAGAAAATTGGATTAAATCATTATTTGAAGAGAAATATGACCGACGTCAGAAGAGTTATTTATTTCGTGATGCAAGACAAAATGACTTTGAAAATAAATTAATGGAAAATTATGGCTGGAACATTAAAATTCCATGGGGCTGGGAAAAAATAAATGAAGCCCCTGATTCGAATCTTGTGTGGTTGGGAAAGGAATTTCCCTACCAATGGTTTTGCGTTTCATGGAAAGAAAAAACAAATACCCTTGATTCTTCATCCGTTGTGGAAAAAGTGTTTGAATTTCCACTTGAGATATTCAAAACCATTCAATTTGACAATTATATGTTTAGACTTTTAAGAGGCGATGGTAGATCATGGTATGATTGGAAAGCAACCGGTATTTGGGAATCTATAGATGAACCAAAGGGGGGACCATTTTCACTGTTTTTCAAGTTTGATGAATTAAATCAGCGGGTTTTTATAATAAACACATTAATTCACTATCCCGGAGAAAATAAAAGCAATTATATGAGACAGATGGAATTAATGTCTTCCACAATTAGATTTGAGAAAATAAATTGAAAAGAATATTAGTTACAGGTGCGTCAGGACAGTTAGGAAGGGCTTTCATACGAAAAACAATTGGGAAATATATTGTGCTTGGGACCGGAAGAAAATATTTTGACTTCTGTCCCTTTAAAAAAGGAGATATTACTGATCGAAATTTTATAAAGCAAACTGTTGACGGTTATATGCCTGATGCTATAGTTCATTTCGCAGCGATGACAGGTGTTGATGAGTGTGAACAAAATCACTCTGAAGCGGAGAGTATTAATACAGCATCTGTCGAGCAGATTTTAAATGAATTTTCTGGTTATTTTATTTTTATTTCTACTGACTATGTATTTGATGGAAAGGATGGTCCCTATTCGGAAAAGGAGAAAACAAATCCAATCAATGTGTATGGCAAAACAAAATTAGAGGCGGAATCAATTATACGTTCGCACAGCCAAAAGTGGCTCATTTTACGCACCAATGTACTGTTTGATTACACTGATTGGACAACCGCGAGCTTTGTAAATTGGGTAGTGAGTTCTTTACGAAATAGAAAATCTATCTCTGTCGTTTTAGATCAATTTAATAATCCTATATGGACAGACCATTTAGCGCAAATAATATATTCTCTAATGGAAATTGATGCCACAGGTTTGTATCACTCTGGAGGTATAGACTATATTAGTAGATATGATTTTGCACTAATGATCGCAAAAAAATTCAAATTGGATTCTAGTTTGGTATCGCCAATAACAACCAAAGCGTTGAACCAAAGAGCATTACGTCCACTAAAGGGAGGATTGCGAACCGAAAAGATAACAGATGACTTTGGGATAATACCTCCAACAATAGATGAAGCTTTATCAGCTATATCGGGATGTACATGCTAATTGTTATTATCTCACCCATTACATAGTGAAAATGAGAACATTGCACAAAAATCCTGAAGAGAGATCTAGTAAAACTGAAGGCACAAGTACACATATAGATTCACTGGTAGTTGAGAAAAGCGAAATATTTTTACAATTATTAAAATCTAATAGTTTTAAAAACCATAATATTCAACAATGTCAGATAGTCTAATTATTATCCCTACATATAATGAGAAAGAAAATATCGGTAAGATTGTTCATAATATATTCTCTTTAGAAAAATCCTTTCATATTTTAGTTGTGGATGATGGTTCGCCAGATGGAACAGCCAATATTGTAAAAAATTTGCAAAGTGAATATTGTGATAAATTACATATTCAGGAACGCACAGGAAAGCTCGGCCTTGGCACGGCATACATACACGGTTTTAAATGGGCATTAGAAAAAAAATACCAGTATATTTTTGAAATGGATGCCGATTTTTCTCATGATCCAAATGATTTAACCAGACTTTACAATGCAATTGTTTTAGAGGGGGGTGACCTTTCAATAGGCTCGCGCTATGTTAAAGGAGTAAATATTGTAAACTGGCCAATGATGCGGCTTTTGATGTCATTTTTTGCCTCTAAATATGTAAAGATTATAACTGGGATGCCAATACATGATTCTACCGCAGGATTTAAATGCTATAAACGAGAGATTTTAGAAACTATTGACTTTGATGAAATTCGGTTTGTGGGTTATGCTTTTCAGATAGAAATGAAGTTCAAAACATGGAAATATGGTTTTAATATTGTTGAGGTTCCTGTAATCTTTACAGACAGAGCTGAAGGAACATCAAAAATGAGTGGTGGGATATTTTTTGAAGCTGTTTTAGGTGTTATACAAATGAAAATAAACAGTTATTTTAAAAGTTGGAGAAGATAAATTATTATGCATACCCCAAAAACTACTGAGTTGTGAATACATTTCCAGTTTATTATTATAAGCGATATTTATGGTTTGATGATTACCGATCCAAAATATTTTTTAGTTAAATAATTATTTTTATTCATTTACTGATAATACAATGAGTTATTATTTAGATTTCGAAGAACCAATTAGAGCTCATGATGAAGCAATCAATCTATTGAAAGCAGAATCATCACTAACTGTTCAGCAAACAGAAAGTTTAAAGAAGTTAGAAGATAAAAGGGAAAAAGAGATTAAGTCAATTTATGCAAAACTCACTAATTGGCAAAAAGTACAATTAGCTCGTCATCCTCAGCGGCCTTATACTTTAGATTATCTTCAAAATTGGTGTCCGGATTTTATAGAACTTCATGGAGATAGAACTTTTCATGATGATCCGGCTATCATCGCAGGTATAGGAAAAATTGATTCCCTATCTGTTGCTATTATTGGACAGCAAAAGGGACGAAACACGAAAGAGAACTTATTCAGAAATTTCGGAATGATGCGTCCGGAAGGATACCGAAAAGCATTTAGAATCATGAAATTAGCGGAAAAATTTAGCATACCAATCATTTGTATCATTGATACACCCGGAGCTTACCCTGGAATTGGTGCGGAAGAGAGAGGACAAGGACAGGCAATTGCAAAGAACATAATGGATATGGCCTCTTTGGAAGTCCCGATTGTAGCATTAGTTATCGGAGAGGGCGCCAGTGGTGGAGCATTGGGAATTGGAATTTGTGATCGATTTATTATGCTTGAAAATACATGGTTTTCTGTTATTAGTCCTGAAGGATGTGCTTCCATCTTATGGCATGATTCCTCGCAAGCTGAGACTGCGGCTAACGCGCTGAAACTCACACCTGAATCATTAAAAGAAACTAGAATTTGTGATCAGATTATTCCGGAACCTTTGGGTGGTGCACATAGGAATTGGGATGCAATATTTGATACTGTGAAGGTAGAACTCCTAAATACTTTTAAAGAGTTGGATTCAAACACCTCAGATAATCATCTAAAGAAGCGAATTAAAAAATATAATTCGTTAATTAGCATGGAATAATATTTTTCGTTTAAATTAAACTTCGTTTTTAATTGAATAGAAATAGTTTTAAATTTGATAAATCACATAAACTCATTTATTTTGTGGAGATTAATGCATGATACATTTTTCATTTAACAGTACTCAATTTATTCAAAAAGGTTTTCTCTTCCTTCTCTTTCCAATTTGTTTTCTTTGGTCTGAGGAAATTGCCTATAAAGAGTTGGAGCTGGAGCTTGATTTAGAATCGAGATTCTTGGGTCGACTGGAGAGGATAGTTGGCAAGGAAAGAGTGATGCTTGAAGTTGATATCACCTTAGAATATAAGGAGGTGAAATCTAGTGAGCCTCAGCTCTCGTTAAGAAGAGTTTCCGGATTACCTTCTCGCCCTGCTAAACTCCCCGGTTTTGCACGAATATCTCAGGATATTTCTGAAAAGAAGAAGGATAGGAAGCTTGAAATGACTGGGATGATGGTAAAATTAATTTTAGATAAGAATTTACCCAATGATGTAGTAGAACTTGCGAAACAAGTTATTTTAGGGCACCCTGTGTTTAATTCCGTTGCAGGCGCTGACCTGAGGGTGGAATCGGTGAATATGGTGGTCACTCCAGATATGTCACAAAGTTTTAAAAAGCTAGCTGATGGTATGAACCGATCCATCGATAGTCAAATTGCGACAGATAGTTTAAGGTTGATTTACGATGAGAAAGAGTTTGCTTTAGCCTCAAATGAAATGAAAATTACAGGTATAGCGATTGCCGGGTTTGGATTGATTCTTCTCGTGGGTGTTTATATTTTGTTAAATGGAATTAATAAGATTGTTGGTCAGCAGGAAAAAAGTAATGAGCTTTCTGTGAATTTAGCTGCACCAGCTGCGCCAGCCGCTGTCGCTGCGGAATCTGATAAAGAAATGAACATAAGTATAAATCATCCTATTGAATTGCTCCCACCACCAGATACCGAGGAGAAGGTTGATGTAGCCAGACCTTATTTACCTTTTGCATTTATGCGGCAAGTCAGCAATGATGATTTGTGGAAAATGTGTAATGATGCTCCCGTTAAAACTCTTGAAGTATTAGCAAATTATTTACCACCTGAAAGAACTGCATGGTTATTAAATCAATTAGACGATGATAGATTAAAACAAGTCTCAACAGATTTAGCATCCGGGCAAGTTTGGCCAAGAGCGACTGTTGAATCTGTTAAAGATGAATTTCTGGATAAATATAGACAACTGATTAATCCTGATGAAATAAGTGTTGGAGGTGTAACTAATTATGCTTCATTACTTACGTCTTCTTCTCAGGTCAGTACCTTGTCCGATCGTGTTCTGGACCTAGTTGGTGAAGGAACAAATGGAGATTTGAGAAAACAAGTATTTCCCTTTAAAGATATTATGGAAGTAAATACGGATGATCTAAGGTCTGTGCTACAGAATATTGATAGAGGTGACATTGCTTTTGCCTTGTTTGAACAGGACGAGGACCTCGTTGAAAAAGTGCTTGGTGCAATGGAACCCGATATGGCAAGAAGTATAAATAAAAGGATGAATTTACTTGAAAGTATCTCTCCTGATGTCATATTTGGTGCTCAACGAAGAATTATAAATGCATTACGGCCCATTGTTAGTGGGGAGGGCGATAAGAATGCTTAATCATTCATTTAAGAATCTTTTGCCTGTGCGAATCATTTTTATCCTTATTGCGTTTGTATTTTTTTACGGATGCGGTGCAAAACAGTATGGGATGGAACACGTAGACCCAGATACATTTGAAACATTAAAAGAAATGGGTGAATATTACGATTGGTGGTTAAATAACTTGAAGGATATGAGGGCGGAAGATTTGAAGAAAGCTCAAAAAGTTCTTGATGAAGAGTTGACTAAAGCTGGAAAATCCGCAAAGAAAAGATCCAAACAGATAATGAATAAACGGGAAAAATTGTTAGCGGATTTTGAAGAAGGTATCGAAGGTTGGAAGATAAATCGGGCAGTCAGAAAGAAGTTGATACAGATTGGAATGGAAAATTTAAAACAAGATTATGATAATCAGATAGCAGAACATGATTATAAATTGCAGCAAGGAATAGACGGAGAGGCCGACCGTATAAGAAAAAATTATGAGACCCAGTATTTTGCTGAAGAAGCAGAAATGAATTCAAGACTGGAAAAAGCAAGAAATTTAATTTATGACCAAAAAGACAGGATCTCTAGTAAGGGTGAAACAACAATGTTAAAGGCCCAAATACAAATACAAAAAAGAGATATAGCACAGGTAGAGAGAGAAACCGGTACACTACAAAATGAAATTACATCATATAAAAATAAGGGGCAGTTGACTGAATCAAGCGCATTATCGGCCTTTGATTATATTAACTTATCGGCAGAATACTTTTATGCTAATGATTACTACGAGGCTATGATCGCTTGTAAAATGGCACTGGATATTGAACCCAATATGTATGTCGCACTGGCACAATTAGGCTCTGTATACTACATGATGGAATACTATGAGGATGCCATAGATATGTATGAGAAAGCATTGGAAATAAATCCTGAAGCGACAGACATTCAGGTGGTACTAACAGATTTAAAAGCACGAACAAATTAGAGAAATAAATGAAGTATATTAAAATAGTTTTATTCACTTTCTGTTTTACTCTGTTTTTCGATACTGTTTCTGCTCAGGAAACTTCAGATTCGAAAAAATCAAAATCCTCTGTTAAATCAACAAAAAAGAAAAAACGCAAGAGAGGCAGAAAAAAGACTCCCAGACTACTTTTAAAGAAATTTTCAAGAGATAGCATAGCAATTGAAAAGTCCTATAAAAAGGAGCTACTAAAAATAAAAAGATCCCGTATACAGGGCTTGAGAGATGCAAAAAAAGGATATACTCCTGAAGTTAAGGCTGAAATTGAAAGAGATAATAATACGCTTGAGGCACTGGTTCGGGACAGCGAACGATTGATGAAAATCCTAAAACATAATATCATTTCCCTGGAATCTGGATTGAGTTTTTTAGGTGATGATCAGAAAGTCCAAAAAGCTAAAACATATGACCAAATTTCCCAGTATGAATTCGACATCCAACTCTTAGATACAACAGCAAAAATGATTAGAAAGGGAATTGCATTAGATTCGACTTTGACACGTAAAGTTATAAAATCTAGAGCAATGACCCTCGAACTTTTTGAAAAACATAATGAGGTGTGGACCGAAACACTTTACAACAAGAAAATTGATATACTAGACAGTAAGTTTCGTGAACGGATGAGAAAAACAGAAGAAAAGGTAAATTTTATTTTGCGAGATGTTCATAAGAGCGAACTGGCACGAATTTCTGAAATGAAAAATCGCTATGAGGTACAGTTGTCACCTCTTGAGATAGAAGCACAAATTTTACAGGATAGTTTAGATCTATTAGCTATTCAAGCATTAACAGGTGATAAAACACTTGATAGTTTGTATCTCAGAAGAAAAGAAGTCGAAAATGATAATGTTAATTTGGGTCATAAGCTAAATGACCTTAGAGGTGGGATAGGTGGGGCTACTTTTAATTTTGTGACTCTTCTTTTACAGGAAGCTGAAGAGGCCTTAGAATCTAATGATATGAACACAGCAGAGCAGAAATGTTTAACAGCAATATCACTTGCTCCAAAATATCCCAATAGTCACGTACGGTTGGGGTCAGTATATTTTGTTATGGGAGAAGATGAGAAAGCAAAGGATGCTTGGGTTCAAGCTTTAGCGTTACAACCTGAAAATAAAGATTTGAAAAAATTTATGTTTGTTCATGGTTTGTTTTAATTTATAATTATTGATAATTAGTTGTAAATGAAAAATTCCACCTGATATTTGGTGGAATTTTTACATACGAAAGACAGGTGCTATAAAATCTTGAACAGATTTCTGTAATATTGTTTTTAGTCCCTCAGCAAGGTACTTTCTCGTTCGAACAGGTTCGATCACACCATCATCCCAAAGTCGTGAACTTGCATAATATGGATGTCCTTCTTCTTCGTACTTGTTCAATATTGGATTTCGAATATCTTTTTCCTCATTTTCTGTCAGGACCATTCCTTTTGATTCTAATTGTTCTCTTTTGATAGTAACTAACACATCTGCTGCCTGTGATCCTCCCATGACAGAAATTCTTGCATTTGGCCACATCCATAATAAACGAGGTTGGTAAGCTCGGCCGGACATTGCGTAATTTCCTGCTCCGAAACTTCCTCCAATGATAACAGTTAATTTAGGGACATTTGCAGTAGCGACAGCCTGAACCATTTTGGCTCCATCTTTTGCTATTCCACCAGCTTCAGCTCTTTTACCAACCATAAAACCCGTAATATTTTGTAAAAATATTATTGGTATTTTTCTTTGACAGCATAATTGAACAAAATGAGTTCCTTTTAGTGCAGACTGACTATATAGGACACCATTATTAGCAATAATACCAATAGGAATTCCATGTATTTGTGAAAATCCTGTTACAAGTGTTTTTCCATATTCAGCTTTAAATTCATGAAATTTTGACCCGTCTACAATTCGTGCAATAATTTCATGAACATCAATAGTATGCTGATTACTATAATTAATAATTCCATATAATTCTTCTTTATCATAAATAGGTGATTCAAATATATCCGGAAATAACTTATTTGATTGATTTATATTTTCGAAAATATCCTTACAAATCTGTAAGGCATGTTTGTCATCTTTGGCAAAATGATCTGCTACACCACTTTTACTTGTATGTAGTTCAGCACCTCCTAATTCTTCAGATGATGATATTTCACCAATGGCAGCTTTAACCAGCGGAGGACCTCCAAGAAATATTGTTCCAGTTTTATTTACAATTATTGATTCATCTGACATAGCTGGAACGTAAGCTCCTCCTGCGGTACAATTTCCCATCACTACTGAAATTTGAGGGATATTATTTGCAGACATCCGTGCCTGATTATAGAATATACGTCCAAAGTGATCTCTATCGGGGAATACTTCATCCTGTTTGGGTAAATAAGCCCCTCCACTATCAACTAAATAGACACAAGGAAGATTATTTTCAAATGCGATTTCTTGAGATCGTAAATGTTTTTTCACAGTGATAGGGTAATATGTTCCTCCTTTAACAGTCGCATCATTTGCAACGATCATACATCGGTTTCCATGAATTTTTCCTATACCTGTTACAATTCCCCCAGAAGGTAGAGGTGACTCATAAAGATCTCGACCAGCTAAAGGAGAAAGTTCTAAGAAAAAAGAGCCTTTATCTAAAAGCAAATTGATTCGATCTCTAACTGTTAGTTTCCCTCTATTTATATGACGATTAATAGAATCAGATGAACCCATCTTTTCAATTTCAACAATAGTTTTACGAAGATGATTATTGAGTTTTTTATTATTTCTATAATTCTCAGAAAATTCTTGAGAATTAATATCGATATTTGATTTTATAATTTTCATGATAATTGGATATTTGATATTGCTGAATTTATAAATATTCCAGCATCATCTAGTTTTGCTTTGTTTATGCCAGTAGAAAAACCTAAGTCATTGATTATTGATACAGCTTTATGAGATGCAATATTCCCTTTTGCCCCAGGAGAAAATGGACAGCCACCGATTCCACCAGTAGAAGAATCAAAAGTTGTAATACCATTGTTTAGACCACACCTGAGGTTATCTTCTGCTTGTCCAAATGAATCATGAAAATGAAGCGCAAAATTTGACGGATCAAATTCGGTGAATAATATATCCATTAAATATTGTACACTTTCCGCTGTAGCTTTACCAGTTGTATCACTGAGAACAAATTCTCGAATTATTTCGAATTGATATAACTGGTCTATTATCAGTTTTACCATTTTAGGTTTTATGATACCAGTGTAAGGACAATCCCAACATGTTGAAATATACGTTCTAATTTTAATATCATGTTCCTGAGCATAATCAATAATTTCAGAAATTTTTTTGATGCTTTTATTAATAGAACAATTTGTATTTTTCAAGCTAAAAATTTCACTAGCAGCAGTAATGACAGAAATTGAATTTATTCCATGTTCTACTGCTCTTATTGCACCTTCCAAATTAGGAACTAGAGCAGTATAAGTTATTGACTTATTGCGTGTTATATTTTTTGAGACTTCTGAAGAGTCCGATAATTGTGGTATCCACTCAGGATGAACAAATCCGGTAATTTCGATTTCAGGAAATTGAGCTTCACTCAATTTATCAATGTATTCAATTTTTATTTGGGTAGGAATCGGAAATTTAATACTCTGGAGGCCATCCCTTGGACCAACTTCTACTATTTTAATACTATTATTCGTTTGACTCATTATATTCTAAAAAGATAAAAGAATTCATAAAGTTTTCAAAATAGCTAATTGCTTATCAGACTTTTAATGGTTTGATATTTAATTCTATTTAGGTTATCACAAAAGGAAAATTATAATATGTTATAAAAATAGTGAACCTATCAAAAAAATGAATTTCTCAATAATATATTATCAAAAATGAAAATTTCGATTATCTAATATTTCTGCCTCTGCTTTTTGATGATCCAACCATTCACTAAAAGCACGATTTTGTTTTTGGTTAACTATACTCGAACGAATGCCATCCTTTTGAATTTTGAATTGGTTGGTATCCAGTTCAGCAATTTCCATTACGTGAATAATTGCATGACCTTTAGAGGTTTGTAATGGTCCAAGAATATCTCCTGGGAGTGCACCCAATAAAGCTCCAACGATATGATTACTTTTCCCAACAGATTCAAAACTGCGGTTCAATGTTTTAGAATCACTTTTAACTCTCTCTAAATTATCATATTGGTCTACTAGTTCATCTATAGTCATTCCATTATTGATATTTTCCATCAAAGTTTGAGTTAAAACTTCAGTCTTTTCTTTAGTTATTTTATTTGTCAAATCTCTGGTTATACGGGTTTTAACTTCGTCAAATAGTTTTACACCTGGAGGAGAAATTGAATCAAGTGTAGCAACAATATAATATTTATCATTTTCTAAAGGATCTGAGACTTCTTCAAGTTTACTATTAAAAGCGAATCGAATTGCACTTCGGAAAAATCCTATTCCAGAAATAAAATTTCCATCTACAGCCAAATTTTCTGCAGATTGTATTTCAACTTGATGGGTATCTACTGCAGTATCAAAACCATAATCTTGAGCATCATAACTAAACAAAATAGCTTTTCTTCTTAGCTCATCCAATGTTGAAGGGCTGGAATTGATTTTTAATAATATATGAGCGGCATGAACTTGTTCTTCCTCAGCTTCATTTTTTTTCTCAAATACTTTAATAATATGATATCCAAATGCCGACAAAACTGGACCTACAACTTCATTAGGTTTAGCGCTAAATGCTGCTTCCTCAAATGCAGGCACCATCTGACCCTTTCCAAAAAATCCAAGGTCACCGCCTTTACCTGAATCAGGATTAACTTGATTGCTTGGGTCATCAGTATAAATGTTTGCCAATTCAGCAAAATCTTCTCCCGCATCAATTTTAGATTTCAGTTCAAATGCTTCTTCTTTAATCAAGATTGAATCATTTTTAGAAGGATCTTTTTTCCAGACAATGTAGTTCAATGTACGTGTTTCACCTTTTTCAAATTCGTTCGATCTGCTATTGTATTCAGTTAAAAGCTCTTTATCAGAAGGTTTAAGTGAATCAGAATTAACCATAGCATTTGTTACGTGGACAGCTTCTATGGTATATTTAATATTTCTTTTGGTAAATTCACTTATGACCTCTTGTTCTGTTGCAGATATGGAAGAGAAGAGTATTTGACGGAGTTTATAATCTGGTATATAGGTATCTTTCATAAATTTCTCAAGTGGCGCCCATTCATTGCCTTCTGGGCTGGAAATAGCCAAGTCATATTTTACTTGATCAAATTGTCCTAAAGTTTGAAATTCAGGATTAGATTTTAGAAACGCTGGTGGGTTATTTTTCATATGATAAATAACTTCATCATCGGTTGCTACAATCTTTAATTCTTTAACTTTTTGTGCTACTAGATAATCTCTGATAATACTGTCCCATACCTGTTTACGTATTTGGTCCAATTTCCTGGAATCAACGGTTTGTCCCTCTGCACGTGCTTGGTCTGCCCGATTACCCACAAGTCGGGAAAAAGATCCTGGTGAAATTATTTCTCCATTTACCGCACCAATAGCAGTAGATGGATCAATTCTTCCAAATAATTGGTCGAGAATGTTTGCGCCTCCCACAAGTCCACCAACGGTCATACTCAATAAAAACATAATGAGCAATCCCCAGAGGACGATATGCATGCGGTTCCGCATGGAAGTCATTAAAGCCATGGTATATTTTCCTTAAATTTATACATCACAAATGGGTGCGAATTTACCGAAATGATAAGTGTGAAACAATCGGAAGCATTATTCATCTTTGCATGGGATATGGTGAAGAAAAAAATGATATACATTTGATAGATTTGTATTAATGAAAATTATATTCCTATTATTTTATATTACAATTGCGCCGTTAACATATGGTGTGGAACTCACTTTAGAAAATATATATAAAAATGACACATTTCATACTAAGGGAATGGGGAAGTGGAAGTGGATTCCAAAAAGCAATGATATCTTAATTTATGATAAAGCTCATGGTGATTCTCTTAAATCTTTTCATCGGGTTGAAATCGGAACAAGAGATACTACCACATTTATTTCTTCGGAAAAATTAGTGTTTAAGGATGATACGTTTAACGTATCATCCTTCTCTTTTGACAAAACCGGTACTAAACTGCTTTTATTGATAAATCGTAGTAATATATGGAGACATTCATATTCAGGAAATTATTTTGTATATGATTTATTTAGTGAAGACCTCATTCAAATATCAGATAAAGATTCTCAATTAAAAAATGTAAAATTTTCACCGGATGGGAGAAAAATATCTTATGTGAAGGACGATAATAACCTCTATGTATTTGATTTTTTATCTCAATGGGAAAAACAACTTACCTGGGATGGCTCCGAGACTATTTTAAATGGACATTTTGGTTGGCTTTATGAAGAGGAATTTGGTGGATATGATGCTTACCGATGGTCACCAGACAATAAGTATATATTCTTTTTTAGGGAGGATCAGTCCAATGTAAAACAATTTCATTGGTTGGATGAACAAGAACAATATCCAAGGTTAAAGACTGTTTATTATCCGAAAGTTGGAGAAGATAATCCTGTAATGAAATTGGGTATTGTAAATGTCAGAAATCGAAGAATAAAATGGTTTTACAATGAACCAGAGGAGGATTTGTATTTCCCAAGAGCAGCATGGCAAAATGATAAAATTATTGTTTTCCGTTTAAATCGCAAACAAAATCAATTGGATTTAGTTCGTTTTGATACACGATATCGAAAGGGCGAAATTCTATTGACAGAAAGGGATTCGTGCTGGGTTGATATTCACGATAATATTAGAATTCTCAAAGATGACTCTTTTATTTGGACATCTGAGCGGTCAGGATATAACCATATTTACCATTATGACAGAAATGGTACAATAATAAATCAACTTACCCATGGTGATTGGGAAGTCCGGAAAATTATTGATATAAATGAAAAAACAAATATTATATATTTTACTGCAACCAAAGTATCTGAATTGGAAAATCACTTATTCTCCATCTCATTATATGATGGGAATTTAATCCAGATTACACAAGAATCAGGATGGCATTCAGTATCTATTTCGCCGACAAAAAATAGGATAATTGATTCATGGTCAAACATAATGACTCCCACAACTCATTTAGTGAAAAATATTGATGGGAAAAACATCAGTGCAATATCGAAACCTGATAAGAGCAAATTTGATAAACTGTATTGGACCTATCCTGATTTTATAAAAATACAAACATCTGATGGTGTTTTTCTTAATGCAATAATCACATTACCGTGGAATTTTGATAAATCGAAATCTTATCCAATTTTAGTATATACCTACGGACTTTCTGGTTCCCAAACTGTAACAAACCGCTGGAGTGGAAGGACCTATTTATGGCATCAATATATGGCAAAGAATGGATTTATTATTTTTTCTATAGATAATCGTCAGACAGGAGGAAGGGGCAAAGCATTTAAAAATTTGGGCTATGGTGATTATGGAAAATATCTTATCCGTGACCATATTGAGGGAATAAATTATTTAGGAGGCTTACCTTATGCCGATACATCCAAAGTTGGAATCTGGGGGTGGAGCGGAGGGGGTTATGCTACAGCACTGGCTTTGACAAAAGGTGCAGAGTACTTTGATGTAGGTGTGGCTGTTGCATCAGTAACAGATTGGAGGTTATATGATACTGCATATACAGAACGTTATATGGGTTTACTTTCTGAAAATGAAGCAGGATATGATAGTGCTTCCGTTTTTTCTTATATTGACAGGTTTAAAGGAAATTTGCTATTAATCCATGGCACCGGGGATGATAATGTGCATTTTCAACATTCTATCCAATTAGTAAATAAATTTATTAAAGAGGGGAAACTAATTGATACGATGTTTTATCCTTCTCGGAATCATGGTATTTATGGAGGTAATGCATCTTTTCATTTACGAAAATTAATAACAAACTATTTTTTAGAATATTTGAGTAATTGATTTTTCAGAATAAATTCTAAATCATCTTTGTCTAATTTTTAATGAGTCACATATTTTTCACTAATCTATTAATAAACGAGGACTTCCATGACTGAAAAAAAGAAATTTGTTTTTATTATGCTGTTTATAATGACGTTTATTAAAGCACAAACATTTACCTTTGATACAGGACAGACTCAGTCCAATATAGAATTAGGCACATTTGTTGCTTTATCTGGAACCATTCAAAATATATCTGATGATTCACTTCAGCTTGCCGTTATAAGGACAGATCTTTCCCTTCCGCAAGATTGGAATACTCAACTTTGTTTCGGTGGTATTTGTTTCCCCCCCGATTATGACAGTCTTGCTACAACAAGTCCAGATGCACCCTTTTATCAGGGGCCCATTCCTCCAGATAGCTCCATTTATTTTGCAGTATGGTTCACTGCATTTTCTGAATATGAAGGTACAGCAACCGCTACCATAAAAATGTATGATTTAAACAATCATGACTATACACTATTTCAGGATTATATGGCCAGCACAGATAACTTTATCCTTGTCAATATCCTGAACGATTGGAATTTAGTGGGTTTGCCGTTAAATGTTGAGGATGCTGGATATTCAACGATTTTCCCCGATGCTATTCCCGGTACCTTATATGGATTTTCTGATACATATTTTCAGGCTCAGGATTTGGTTGATGGTACTGGTTATTGGCTTAGGTTTGAGAATACTGATATTGCAGCAGTATTTGGAGATAATATCAGTGAACTTAGCATTGATTTAAATGCGGATTGGAATCTAATTAGCGGTATATCAGATACGGTGGAGTTAGGTCAATTTGATGACCCAGAGAATATTATTATTCCAGGAACGCTATTTGGATTTACCGGATCTTACCAACAGGCATCCACCTTGCTACCTGCGAAAGGTTATTGGATTCGAGCATCAAATTCTGGGTCAGTTTCAGTCTCAACAAATTCAACAAGAATGGGCATTCATGATTTTAATGATCGAACAAAAAATGCTAATGAAATAATTATTAATGGTCAGAATTTATATTTTGATTTATCAATTCCGCCGAGTGAGGAATTTAGCTATACCTTGCCCCCAAAACCTCCATTAGGAGCATTTGATGCTCGGTTTGATGATGATAAATATATAATGAAAAGCCGTGGAACAATTGAAATTATGAATCCCAGTGAATTGCTTGCCATATCATACAATATTGTAAAAACAGGTGAAGAATGGATATTAAAAGTTTCTGAATCAGGAATTGAATATCTGTTAGCCGGAAGAGGATATATTTATCATGAAGGTAATATCGAAAGGATGATATTGGAAAAATTGCAGTATGAGTTGATACCTAAATCGTTCCAAATGGTTAAGGTTTTCCCAAATCCATTTAACCCAGTAACAAACATAAATATTACTTTATCCAATAGTGGTCTTTCGGAACAATTTGTTTCCATCAATATTTATGATATCACTGGAAAAATAATAAAAGAAATATATAATGGAAATATGAAAAAGGATGGCTACAATTTTCAATGGAATGGAACAAATAATTTTGGTGCACATGTCACTACCGGAGTTTACCTTTTAACTGTAAATACTAGCAAATTTATCTATACTGAAAAGTTACTATTTTTAAAATAAGCAGTATAGTAAGTTTTGGTATGGAAAAGAAAAGGAATAAAATTAAGTGATGGCTGGATCAACACAACCATTCAATATAGTTTGTCAGATTCCTAGTTACTATCACCATGTTATTTCTACAAATAGAGATAGGCCATTGTCTGTTCAATGAATAAAAGGAATTTGTAAATAATTTAAGGGGCCGTAGCTCAGTTGGGAGAGCGCAGCGTTCGCAATGCTGAGGTCGTCGGTTCGATCCCGATCGGCTCCACATTCATATGAACATAAAATAATTACGATAATCGAAATTTTGGTCGTGCTGGATGGGGAGGTAGCGGTGCCCTGTAACCTGCAATCCGCTATAGCAGGATTAAATACATGGTGCGGCAATTTCACCGCTTTTAAGAAAAAATAAGTGATGTTGAAATTTCAACTCGTCGCGATGATTTTCCTGTGAATCCCGTCAGGCCCGGGAGGGAGCAGCGGTAAGCAGTATAAATCAGGTGCTGGCGAACACTGAAATGGAGTTAACTGTTTTCTCATAACTGTGTAAGGAAATGTCTAGCCATGGTGCACGGCCAATTTTTACTTTTTCTATTTATTAATTCAATCTTTTTCATATGTAAGTTCCCTCTTCGATTTTAGAGTAAAATTTAATATTTAATCAATGGCTCATAAAATATTATCCTTAAAATGGAGACCAAGAACATTTGCAGAGGTTGTGGGGCAGGATCATATCATGCATACACTTGTAAATGCATTTAAGTCAGATCATGTTGCTCAAGCATATATGTTTACTGGCCCAAGAGGTGTAGGTAAAACTACCACTGCAAGAATTGTTGCTAAAGCTTTAAACTGCCAGAATAGATCCGGAACTGGTTGTACAGATTGTATAAATTGTAATGAAATATCAGAAGCACGTAATTTGGATGTCCTTGAAATAGATGGAGCATCCAACCGGGGAATTGATGAAATCAGGAATATAAGGGAACTTATCAAATTTTCGCCTATGAATTCACCGAACAAGGTAATCATTATTGACGAAGTACACATGCTTACAACACAAGCATTTAATGCTCTTCTTAGAACTTTGGAAGAGCCTCCTCAACATGGAAAATTTATATTAGCGACTACGGATATTCAAAAGGTCCCTATGACAATTATTTCTCGGTGTCAACGATTTGACTTTCACCGCTTATCTTCAAAGGTAATTACAGAGAAAATGGTTGAAATATTACAATCAGAATCCGTTCAGGCTGATCAGGAATCGTTACATGCTATAGCTGTAAAGTCAACGGGAAGTATGAGAGATGCATTGAGTACTTTAGAACAGGTAATTTCTTTTTCTGGAGATACAATTAGTTATGAAGATACGGTAAAGGTTTTAGGACTTATTCCTGTTGATCTCTATTTTTATATTATGAAATCTTTGCATAAAAAGGATACTAATTCTATAGTTAAAAAACTTAGAGAAATTCAAACGTCGGGTATCCCTCCGTCAGATTTCATAAGTGGATTAAATGAACATCTCAGAAACTTACTGATTGGATCCCAAAAAGATGGAGGCAAACTCTTAGAAGTAAATGAAGAGTTGAAAAAACGATATCAATCTGAAACAAAATATTGGGATATTAGAGATTTGCTTAGAATTTCAAATATTTTAGAAGATTTGTCTCTCAAGTTAAAACGTGTATCTCAGCCTGATATATTAATAGAAATGACCTTTTTTAAATTATTGGAGATGGATTCTTCAATTCACCTGAATGACATTATTCAAAGGATAAAAATGTCAAATATATCTGAGAATCAAAAAAATATAGGATTTGAGAAAGGAAAGGAAACAAGAATTAGTCATAATTCTGTGAAAGAGGCTATGGCATCTGAGAAAATGGATCCTTCTACAAAAATTGAGGTGAAAAATCAGATATCTGAACAAATACGCCCATCTGTTTCAATAAAAGATGAGAGAGAAAGGTCAAATATTGATGAGAGTCCAAATCACAATAAAGTTTCTAAATTCAATTCTGATGAACAGGAAAAAAAAATAAAACCTGAAGGGCAGTCAGAATTAACCTTAGAATTTATTCAATCAAAATGGACTGAATTTGTACATTACATATCCTCACACAAACCGTCAGTTGGAACAATCTTAGACAGTTGTATGGTACAAAGTATAGATCAAAAACAAATAAATATTTCACTTTTTGACCAACCCAAATTTAATTTTTCTGTATTGGAGCGTAACAAACATTGGATTACTCACTCATTGGAACAAATGATATCTTATCCAGTTATAATTAAATTTATTCTAGAAGAAAAGAAAAAAAAAATAGGAACAAATATTGATAGTAAAACGAACAAGAATTCAATTAAAAAAAATGAAAAAACCATCGTTTCACAAATCATTGATGTTTTTGATGGTGAAATAATAAATTAGGAGAACCTATGTTTAATAAAGGTAATATGTCCACTATGTTAAATCAAGCTAGAGAAGTACAAAAAAAAATTGAAGAGGTTCAATCTGACTTGGAAAAAATTACGATTAATACTGAATCGGGAGGTGGCTTAGTCACTGTTATGATAAATGGTAAACAGGAAATTTTAGAGTTGAATATATCGAAGGAAGCTTTGAAGGAAGATAAAGAACTTTTAGAAGATTTGATTATATCAGCTATAAATAAAGCACTCAGTGACTCACAGGAAGAAATGCAATCACGGATGAATTCTGTTACGGGGGGTATGCTGGGAGGGTTAAAAATACCTGGAATGTAGCTATGAACGGACTTCCTAAATCAGTTGAGACCCTTATTTTAGAATTTACAAAATTTCCCGGAATTGGTAAAAAAACCGCTCAGCGGTTAGCTTTTTATATTTTATCATCTTCCAAGGAAGAAGCAGTCAGGTTTGCATCCACCGTTGTTGATGTTAAAACTCTAGTGGCAGCTTGTACGGTATGTGGAGCGATGTCTGATGAAGACTTATGTGAAATATGTAAAAATAATAAACGTGATGATTCAATCATTTGCGTTGTGGAACGTTCAGAAGATATATCTGTACTTGAACGGACAAATAGTTTTGTGGGTGTGTATCATGTTTTAGGTGGGCTCCTATCTCCGTTGGATGGAATTGGCCCGGATAAATTAAATATTGAAACTCTAAAAAATCGTTTGAAATCTGGCATGGAAATAATTTTAGCAACAAGCGCCAGTCTTGAAGGAGATGCTACAGCACTTTATTTACAGAAACTTTTTGAAGAAAAAAAAATAATAATTACCCGTTTAGCACGTGGTCTTCCGGTAGGTGGTGAATTGGAATATACCGATGAAGCCACATTGCTAAGAGCATTGGAAGGGAGGACATCATTTTAAATCTTCCTAATATCCTTACACTTACCCGTATTTTATTAACGCCGATATTCATCCTATTATTATTTTTAAATAATCCATATTCTAATTTATATGCATTACTCGTTTTTATCATTGCCTCAATTACCGATGCGTACGATGGTTATTTTGCCCGGAAATACGAAATTGTAACTCCTGAAGGAATGTTTCTTGATCCTTTGGCAGATAAGATACTTGTATCATCGGCTTTCATTTCTTTTGCAATTTTAGGGGTTGTAGAGTACTGGATGGTAATTTTAATTATTTTTAGAGATTTTTTTGTAACAGGATTGCGCATGGCAATGGTTCGAAAAGGATTAAATATGGTAACCAGTAATATTGCCAAAGCAAAAACTGGGATTCAAATTAGTTTAATAATTTTCATACTCCTATTTTTAGGGATTAAAGGACTACCCATTACATGGATAAATTGGTTATTATATGCTATTTCATGGAACGATATGATTTATTATCTAATGTTAGGTATGACTTTTTTTACTGCTATTACTGGAGTCATTTATCTTTATGAAAATCGTTTGACCATAAAACAATTTTTCACTTGAGGTACCTTTGACGGGTTTTTCAATTGCCCGATTAATTAGTTCGGTAGGATATGTAGGACGGGTACCCCTTGCACCGGGAACAGTAGGCAGTTTTGCTGCATTTTGTGCGTGGTATATAATTTCCCCTAAAATAAAAACTCCTTATTTTATTTTTCTCACTTTAATTATTTTTTTTATTGGAGTATATGTATCGAAGCTAATTGAAAAGGAACTTGCTGTTCATGATCCGGGTGAAATTGTTATTGATGAATGGGTTGGTCAATGGATTGCACTGTGGTTTATTGAGCTTTCATTATTTTGGGGCTTAATAACCTTTTGTGTTTTTAGGATATTTGATATATGGAAACCCTGGCCTGTGAATAAAATGGATTTGATTTCTAATGGATGGGGTGTCATGCTTGATGATGTGGCTGCAAGTATTTATACAGTTTTATTTATTCAAACCATTCGATTTATTTTTTAATGAAAATTGCTATTATTTCAATAGGAGATGAACTTTTATCCGGATTTACTCTCAATTCAAATTTTGCCTGGATGGGTCAGGAATTATTAAAATCAGGAATCATCGTATCGAAGCAAATAACGGTTGGGGATAATTTAGAACAAATTAGACTTGTTCTTGATAAATGTGTTTCTACTGTTGATGTGATTCTGATGACAGGAGGTTTAGGACCGACTCATGACGATATTACGTCAACCGTCTTATATCAATATTTTAAAGATAAACCTGAATTTGATTCAGATTATTGGGAAAAAATTGAAAACTTTTTTATCGATCGTAATCTGTCTGTACCTGAAATCAATAAAAATCAGGCATTGAAATCAACGATAGGAAAAATGATTCCCAATCCATTAGGTTCAGCAAGGGGGCTTCATTATAACCTAAACAATACATTAGTTTATGCAATGCCGGGAGTTCCCAATGAGATGAAGTCAATGATGTTACGGTATGTAATTCCGGATATATCAAAAAAAATAAAAAAAGTACTTTATGTAAAAACCCTAAAAACAATAGGAAAGGGAGAATCTTCAATAGCTGAACAAATTCAGCCACTTATTGATAATCACTCCGATACCTGTTCTGTTAGTTATTTACCTCAAATTTCTGGGGTGGATATTCGAATATCAAGTTCAAACAATAAGAAATTTGAAGAATTTCTGGAAAAATTAAAAAATGAATTAGGAATTTGTGTGTATGGTGAGAATGATGATACTTTGGAAAATATTACTGGAAAATTACTAATCGAAAAGGATATGACAATAGCTGTTGCTGAATCGTGTACAGGAGGATTGCTCAATCATCATTTTACTTCTGTGTCCGGAAGTTCTAAATATATGAAGGGAGGTATAGTTGCTTATAGTAATGAGATTAAACAAGATATTCTTGGTGTACAGGAAAAAACTTTAGCTAAATTCGGTGCAGTGAGCGAAGAAACAGCAATAGAGATGGCACTAGGAATAAGACAAAAAATGTTTTCCGACATTGGCATTAGCATAACAGGGATTGCTGGTCCCACCGGTGGAACAAATGATAAACCTGTGGGATTAGTCTTTATCGGATATTCAAAAAAGAATTATGATTTTGTTAAGAAGTATTTATTTCATGGTGATAGAAAATCTATCAATTATAGATCAATAAAAGATGCTATTGATATTGTCAGGAGAGAGTTGATTTATGAGTGACCAATTACTCCGAACCTTTATTTCTGTAACTATCCCAAAAGAAATATTGTCCCTTCAGGAAATGCTGAAAACAACTATAGATTTTAAAGATAAAAACCTAAAATGGGTCAAATCTGGGCAAATACATCTCACATTGAAATTCATCGGATATACACCACCCGATTTGGTGGAAAAAATAAATGAGATTTTGAGTGAAGTGGTTAAAAGACATGAATGGATAGAATTATTGGTCAAAGGGACCGGTTGTTTTCCTGTCCCTAGCCGACCACGGGTTTTGTGGCTTGGAATAACTGGAAAAATAAACAGACTGAATAATTTTGTTTCGGATATTAATGTATCACTGGAAAAACTTGGGTTTCCAATTGAAGAAAAAGAATTTATCCCACACATAACTATTGGCAGAGTATCTTATCCTCCAAAATCTACACCGGATATTTCCACTTTTCTACAGACAAAGTATAATTCAATTCCTATGTCAATTACAAGGGTTCGATTAATATGCAGTGAGTTATTTCCAAATGGACCCATTTATAGCATTTTGGGAACACATTTTTTAACTACAAAAGGGTCAAAGGAGTAACCAATGAAAAGTAATAATCAAAAAGGAAAAGCATTAAATATGGCTCTTAATCAGATTGATAAGCAATTTGGAAAAGGTTCTATTATGAGATTAGGTGAACAAAAAGCGGTGGATGATGGTAACTCTATTTCAACCGGTGCACTGTCCCTTGATATAGCTTTGGGAGTAGGAGGTGTACCAAAAGGAAGAATTATTGAAATTTACGGTCCTGAGAGTTCAGGGAAAACAACATTAGCTCTTCATATTGTTTCGGAAGCCCAGAAGAAGGGTGGTACTGCTGCTTATATTGATGCGGAACATGCCCTTGACCCTGAATATTCCAAAAAAATTGGTGTTAATATTGAGGAATTATTGATATCTCAACCAGACACAGGTGAACAATCTTTAGAGATAACTGAAACTCTTGTAAGAAGTGGAGCTGTTGATATAATCGTAATTGATTCTGTTGCTGCGCTGGTCCCTAAAGCAGAACTGGACGGTGAAATGGGTGATATTCATGTTGGACTCCAGGCAAGACTTATGTCACAGGCATTAAGAAAATTAACAGGAACTGTAAGCAGGTCAAATACCTGTGTTGTTTTTATTAATCAGATTAGAATGAAAATTGGGGTAATGTTTGGCAATCCTGAAACTACACCGGGTGGTAGAGCTCTAAAATTCTATACATCAATACGAATGGAAATTCGAAGAATAACATCAATAAAAGAAGGAACCGATATTGTGGGAAATCGAACTCGGGTGAAAGTTGTAAAAAATAAAGTCGCTCCTCCATTTAAGATGACTGAGTTTGATATTATGTATGGAGAGGGTATTTCTTATGAGGGAGATATCCTTGACCTTGCACTAAAGGGTGAGATTATTGAAAAAACAGGCGCATGGTATTCCTATGGAGATACCCGGATTGGACAGGGTAGAGAAAATGCAAAAAATTACCTGAAAAACAACCCAAATGAAAGAGATAGAATGATAAAGGAAGTAAAGGCATTTTTAGGTGTTGAGGAAGAGAATAGAGATTAAATACTGAAAATTTTATTTTTGGTATTTTCAAAAACATTATCGTATTCAGGAGAGAATGGATAAACCCACTCTAAATGCAGCACTGCACCTATTAAAATATCGTGCCAGGAGCTGTCGGGAATTGAATAACAGACTACAACAGAAAAACTTTTCCAATTCAAAAATTAATGAAGTTATAGATTATCTCATTGAATTAGGATATTTGGATGATGAAGGATTTGCTAGTCTTTTTGCTAGTGATAAGATAAAACAATACGGTGTAGGACCTATTTATTTGCATTCTGAATTATCAAAACATAATATACCGGATGAGGAAATTCAGAATGCAATTCAAAGAGGATACAAAAATTTCCCATTAGATGAATTAATAATAAACCATATTAAAAAACGAAATAAAATACTGAGTTCCAAAAATATATTCATTAAGAAAAGAAAAATTATTCAATTTTTACAAAGAAAAGGATTTACCTGGGAACAAATATCGCCACATTTGAATAAAATATATCCTAATTAATAAACAGTACAATAATTTTCTTGCAATATTCACCATTTACTTCATTTGATATATCTGTATTAAAAACTATTCTTTCTAGAGAACCAAGTGAGAGGGAGTTAAATTTTATTGGAGCATCTCTTGAGCCATTAATTTCTAGACGTTACTTTATTGATTTCTCTAAGGACTCTTTGTTTCTTGAGGCATTAAATAATACCCAGTTTGATAATGAACATGGATTGAGCTATTTCTGTTCCACCTTAAAAGATATCTCAATACTAAATATGCTGCTTGCACAGAAAACAAATCACAAAGATATATCTTGTACCACAGTAAATCATCATGGAAAAAATTCATTGATATTGATAAAAGGTATTGTTAAAAATTTAAAGGAAATTAATTTAGAACCGAGTCATATACTTCTGGAGAAGTATCATTCTGAAGATGACTATAACTACAGAGACTTCATTTTTTCTATTGGTACGGGACAAGCAATGAGTTCACCCACAAAATATATTCCGATTGATAGTTCTGTATATTTAATAACTCATAAATCAAAGTCCGTTACAAAACAATTCAAACAAATGTATCAACTTATTCGTGAGATAAATACGAATTCAAAAGTGTTTTCAAAGTTCATACTAGATGGTTATACACCTATATTTACCATATTATCTTACATAATGGACCAAGAAGTAGGGGTAAAATTACAGTTTAATCGTGAAACAGATATTTTTGATGTCCTATTAAATACTTTTGATTTTGGGTTAATTGTTTTTGGTAATAAAAGGATATATCAAAATATAAGAACAATAAATGAAAACCAGTTTGATGTCATCAGACTGGGACGATGTACAGATCAAAACTCTCTAAAAATTTATGTAAGAAACAATCAGCAATTTTTCTTTCCAAAAAATATATTTTCTTTTCTTTGGAGGTCAGATAATACCATATCCTCGACTCAAGGAAAAAAAGTAAAAAATATTACTGAATTACATAGCGTAAAAAAGCTTAAATGCAATAAATCATTCATTGCAATATTAAAACGGATATTTAACGATAATAAATTATATAAAATACACCGTGGTGATTTGTTAAAAAAAGAGAACGCCGGTAAAACTGTATTTTGGGAAGATCTAAATATCAATGGATTCCTTACAATTGCTTTCTCTGAATATAATCACTTTTCAACCATCGATCCTGGGTCAGCTGGGGAAATTGCAATTTCAAATGCAGTCAGATCAGTCAGATGCGCAGGAGCGAATGTCATTGGAGTTATAATTCAAAATACTATTTCCACAAATTCTGATTTTCTTTCAAATTCTGTTTCTCTTAATAAGAGTCAAGATATAGCCATAAAACATTTTGAACTAAATGTTTTATCAAAAAAGATTAACCTTGATTCAAAAATGCTTTCACAGGATATAGCAGTTATTGGCAATATACCTGATAAAGATGTTTGTTTATCTCCTGGGTTTCAATGTGTAGATCATTTTATTTCAATTTTAGGAAGTCATAAAGGGGAACTTGTGGGGTCAGTATTTCAAAAATGTTTCCCAAAAAGTGTAGGAGAACATCCTGTTACGATTGATTTAGATATGGAAAATAAATTGGGAGAAGTTATTAAGTTGGGGATTGAAAGTCGGTTAATTCAAACTGCGACAAATGTAGGTAAGGGTGGTCTGTCTGCTGCCATTTCCTCTAATCTGATTACTTCTCCAGATGAAATGGGAGCTCGAATCCATCTGTCCCGAAAGCTAAAACCTGAAGAACTTTTATTCGGAGAAACTCATGGGTTGATTTTAATCTCTCTTAGAGAAGAGGATATAATGGAATTTGAAAGGATTTGTATGAATATAGGTGTTCCGTGTACTACCATTGGTAGAGTAACAAATACCGGAAGATTGACTTTTAACGATATGATTGATATTTCTACAGTAGAACTTAAGAATATCCATGAAAAATAAATTACCTACAGTAAGAAATACTGACAAAAATTTAATCGAAGTTCGGAATATTTACTGCGTGGGGAGAAATTATATTTCTCATGCTGAAGAGTTGAATAATATTATTCCGACTGAACCTATATTTTTTCAAAAATCTATATCTGCTTTGACTAACTCAAGTGAAATTATAACTCCAGAAAATATAAATATTCAACATGAATTAGAAGTAGTTGTGTTAATTCGATCTAGTGGATATAAAATAAAAGTAAAAAATGCAATGAACTATGTTGATGGGTATGGATTAGGATTGGATCTCACAGACAGAAAAATGCAGGAAGAATTAAAATCAAAAAAATTGCCATGGTTCTTATCAAAAAACTTCAGATATTCTGCGATTTTGACTGACTTCATCCATTGGAATGATTCAAAGTGGAACAGTGTTTTTTGGTTAGAGAAGAACCAAGTTAGAGTTCAAAAGGGAGAAATGAGTAATATGATTCACTCTGTAGGAGAACTTATTGAGTTTTTATCACATAGAATTCCATTAATGGCAGGTGATGTTATTTTCACAGGAACTCCTGGTGGAGTAGGTCCGATAGAAAAAGGAGATGAGTTAAAATTGGGATTGGGAAATAACATATTAAAAGTTGTCAAAATTATAAACTGAGTGAATTTTTATCTCATTAATAATTTTATTATGAACCAATCCGTTTGAAGCAATGATTTGCTTATCATATATCGTAAATTGATCGCCATTCATTTTTGAGATTGTCCCACCCGACTCAGTGACTATTAAAATTCCGGCAGCCGTATCCCAGGGATGAAGATCAAATTCCCAAAAACCATCTACTTTGCCTGATGCAACATGGCATAAATCCACAGCAGCCGCTCCAAGTCTTCTCACACCTTGACCAATATCTGTGAATCGTTTAAAAAGGATCATATTTTGTTCCCATAGTTCACCATGTTCATAACCAAATCCTGTCACATAAAGTGACTTTTCAAGGTCATCAACGCTTGACACAGATATGGCTTTATTATTGCAGAATGCACCTTGCCCTTTGATAGCAGTATATATATTTCTTGCTGGCAATTCGACCACACACGCAACTATAGGTTCTCCATTCTTCATAATAGCTATTGAAACACCAAAAGAAGGATAATCATGTATAAAATTTGTTGTGCCATCAAGAGGATCAATAATCCATTGGTATTCTGATTCAGATAAAGAACAACCCGATTCCTCCGCCAAAATCCCGTGTTTAGGAAAAACCTCTCTAATTTTACTACGGATAAATTCTTCAGAATCTTTATCTGTTTTTGTCACCAGATCTGTTCGACCTTTATGGACAAAATCTTTTGATTCTTTTGATGCCGATAAAATAATATCTGAAGCACCTTGTGAAGCACTTATTGCTACATCTAAAATGCTATGAGTATCTAAATAATTAGGTGCGATACGGGATATGTTCCCTAGAAAAATATTCGTTTGTTATTTTCTTTAAGGTCCCTGTCAGAAAAATAACCCCAATGAGGTTTGGGATAGTCATGAGACTTAACGCAATATCACCAAAATTCCAAACAAACGTAATGGGTAAGATTGCACCCATAAAATTAAAAAACACATATGCCCAGCGGTATGGTTTAATGGCTCGTGGTCCTACAAGATATTCAATGGAACGATCTCCATAATAACTCCACGCCACCATAGTTGTATACGCAAATAATAGAACAGCAATATTTACAATAAAACTGCCAATTTCGGGGGCAAAAGCAAATCCGTTTCTAAATGCTTCTCTGGTTAATTGTGCACCTGTGAGATCTGTAGATTGAAGTACACCTGTTGATAAAATTGCAAGTCCAGTCATAGTACAAACAACTATCGTATCAATGAATGGTCCCATGAGAGCTACTGCACCTTCCCGTGCGGACTCCTTGGTTTTCGCTGCTGCGTGGGCAATAGGTGCAGATCCCTGACCAGCTTCATTGGAATACAATCCCCTACGTACACCCCACATAATAACTGTAAGTAATCCACCCCATCCGGCTTTAAGAGAAAATGCTTCTTTAAAAATACTAAAGAAGCTGGGAATAATATTTTCAAGATGGGTCAAAAGAATGATTAATGCGCCCAAAACATAGAGAACAGCCATAGTCGGAACTAACTTACTTGCAACAGCTGCAATGCGCTTTATTCCACCAATGATGACCAATCCAACAAGAGCAGCAATTAATCCACCAGAAAGCCAGATCGGAACGTTATAGGTTGCAAATGTTTGAGCTATGGTATTTGCTTGATTCATATTGCCAGTACAAAAAGAACATATAACAGCACAAGTGGCAAAAAATATTGCCAAGGGTTTCCATTTGGGTCCCAGACCTTTTTCGATATAATACATAGGGCCTCCAGATGCAGAACCGTCCTTATGGATCACACGATATCGATGGGAAAGGGTACATTCGGCATATTTCAATGCCATACCAAGTAAAGCAGTGATCCACATCCAGAACAATGCACCTGGGCCACCAAGTCTTACTGCCAAGGCAACACCTGCAATATTACCAATTCCTATTGTTGCAGATAATGCAGCAGATAATGCCTGAAAATGAGTTACATCGCCCTCGTCCTCCGGATTATCATATTTCCCAGATACAACCTCAAAACTGTGTTTTAATCTGCGTAATTGGATAAATCCTAGTGCCATGGTCACAAACAGGCCAGTTCCTATCAAAATGATGGTTAATGGCATGGATATCAAACCACTGAAAATTTCTGTAAAATGCTCTAATTTTGTGGTGAAATTAATCATATGTATTTCCTTCTTAAGTTGGTTTGATTTGCTTAAAACCTGTGACACAGTTTAACTGTCCGTTGAACAGATTACAAAGTGATTTTCTCAATATATAGATTTTTTCTATTTTAATTCTTACATTCTAGTGTGATGGTATATTTTATATTTGAAATATTTATTTTAATTTTAACCCGTTTTGTAATCTGAAGTTGGAAATTAGTGGAATATTTCACTCTAGAGAATAGTTCTATTTATATAGACGTGGCGTAAACAAGGAGGTTTAATTGGAGTTGATTGCAGGAGTTGACGAAGCGGGAAGGGGGGCATTAGCTGGACCTGTCATTTCATCCGCAGTTATCCTTCCAGGAAAATATAATTTACCAGGATTAAATGATTCGAAATTACTTTCTCCTAAAAAGCGTGAAAAACTTTTTGATGAAATTAAGAATCAGGCAATAGATGTAGGGATTGGAATAGCAGATGAAAAAGTTATTGATAAAACGAATATTTTGCGTGCAACATTTACATCCATGCAACGGGCATTGGGACAATGCAAGCAACAACCAGATAAAGCATTAATTGACGGGAATGCATTACCTAATCAAATTATTCCTAACGAAGGGATAGTTAATGGTGATGCCTTTGTTCCATCAATTCAGGCTGCCTCTATTATTGCAAAAGTTACAAGAGATAGACTCATTATTGAGCTCGGTGACATATTTCCAGAATACGGATTTTTAAATCATAAAGGATATGGAACAAAAATACATATGGAGGCTTTGAAGGAATGGAAAGCTTCCCCTATTCATAGGAAAACATTTGCACCTGTAAAAAGGAACTTGCCTTCAATAAAATGGTACAGTGAGAGACAGAGAATTGGATGGGTTGGAAAAAAAATAGCTGCATTGCATATATGGAACAGAAATCATAAAATTATCAATTTGAATAATAAATCTCATACCTGTGGTGAGATAGATATTATTTCAAAGAATAAGAACTTATTGGTTTTCTCTATAGTTGAAACTGCGGTTGGTACATCTCATAGCGTTCCTGTAAATCAAATTAAACGTAAAGAGTTATCTCGTTTGACTAAAGCGATACACTCCTATTTACAAAAGAATCCCACTAAAAGGGCTATTCGTCTAGATACTATCATAGTTAAATTATTTAAAGGGAGTCATAAAATCAATTGGATTAAAGGTCTAAAACTTGATTAAAATTATTTGTAATTTTATGGAAACAATTGAAACATGAACTCTAAACTTTCCAAAACTCTCAATGAAATAAGGTCTTTAGCGACACTAGTCCTTATTATTTTTCTATTGAAAGTGACCATAGTTGAGGCGTATATCGTTCCCACAGGTAGTATGGAAAATACAATAATGACTGGAGACTTTCTTATTGGTAGTCGCTTTAATTATGGGATGCGCACTCCAGATTGGATTGGTATTCCCTATACAGACAAGGGATTTAATATCCCCCACATACGTTTCCCTAGATTTAAAAAACCTGAGCAAGGTGATATCATTATATTTAAGTACCCTAGAGACCCTATTTATAAATATGTAAAACGATGCATTGCTATTCCTGGGGATGAAATTAGAATTGAGGATAGAGTAGTTTTTGTTAATGATACAGAATATCTTTTACCAGATAATGGAAAATTTATTCATCAAAAATTACCAGCTGAATATAACCAGCGTGAATTATTTCTACCTGATCAGGGCAATAAAGATTTTTTCAAAACAGTTAAGATACCACAAAAGGGAGATATATTTAACATAAATGACTCAACGGACTGGCGCTATCTGTTACCGATCATGCTTTCTGATGGTCATCGTGCATCTCTTAAATCAGGTGAAAAGATATTTTCATTTACATTAATCGATCCCAATGATGTATTTCGTAGAAAAGGTACCCAGTCCATATTTTCTGAATATTTTCCGAGGGGGAATTATATAAATCCATGGTCATGGTCTATTAATGAATCTGATTTTCAGTTTTTATATATTGATGGTATCCCTATAAAAGAATTGACAGAATATGTAGTAAAACAGGATTACTATTGGGCTATGGGAGATAATCGGGATGACAGTCTAGATTCACGATTTTGGGGATTTATACCTTCTGATTATATTTTAGGAGAAGCTTTGTTTAGTTATTTCAGTATAGATTTATCAGGGTGGAGAGGAGTTAAAGGTTCATTACTGAATCCATTTGCTTGGGGAGAATTATTTACTATTGAGAGACTGCAACGGATTGGTACAGTTTTAAAGTAACCGGTCACAATTATTTGAAAAATCATCGCCTATGCTTTGTAATTTCCAACGCCTATATAAGATAGGATTTTACCAAAATTCTTTGCAAGAACAACGCTTAAATACTAACGATGGTTTAACAATTACGATTAATAAAATGAGGAATAAATGAACTTAAAGGATAAAATATTTTTATTTATTGTGGTAGGATTTCTAGTGGGGGGAAGTTATATCTGGTATACATATACTGAAATTACTGAACGAATGACCCAAATGGAAAAAGAACACGAGACCCACATAGATCAGGTGAATAAAGAATTCAGAAAGGATTTGAAAACTTTAGATTTACAGTTTATCGGACGTGGAAAACATGTACGACAAGCTCAAAAGGATATTGTTTCCAATCGTGAATTAATCCTATCTAAATCGGACTCTTTAGGTAGTCTTATTGAGGATGTAGCTTATGATTTAAATGAATTATCCAGAAATGTGGATAAACATTTTATTTCTGTTGAACAAAATATTAGAGATATTGAAGAAAGTTTTGATAGTCAAAGAAGAAGAATTAACAGAAGATTTTCAGATATCGAACAGAGTGTGTCAACACTCCAGACTGGTTTAAAAGAGATCGAGGTACTTAGTATAATCCAAACAGAGAAAGCAAAAGCGAAAGCAGAAGCAGAAGAGAAGAAAAAAGAGTGAAACTCAATATTGTTTAATAAAATTTCGGGGCAGTCTTCATAATGCATTATGCATAATGAAGAGCTACCCCTTCCACATACCAATGATACTTAGGAGGTACCATTAGCGGCTAAAGTAATAGATTATACAATACAAAGCAAGTATTTGTTTTTTAAAAAATAGAAGGTTTTTATTTTAGTTCAAGTATTACCTTAAGTTAAAAGAATTTTAAGTAGAAATACTGATTTAATTTTGGATATACATAAGTGATAAAAGTGCCGAGGGTCGGAGTCGAACCGACACGGGATCACTCCCACCGGTGTTTGAGACCGGCGTGTCTACCAATTCCACCACCCCGGCATCTTATCAAGAAATGAGGGCATGAAAATTACTAGTACATGATTATGCAATCAATAGGTTTGAATATTAATTTTAATAGAAGGAATTGAAATATGTTATTTATAAAATTTCCAAATATTTCTATTAAAATTAATAATGAAGAATTAAAAAGTAAAATTAATATTGAAACTCACGTCTGTAATTATGATATTATTGTTTAACATACTACTTAAATTATCGAAGAGGTGAAGATATGATTACACCGAAATATTTGTTGCAAAACATAGATAAATTTGGAAATGAACCTGCTTTATCTGTTAAAGATGGGAATGGAGAATGGATAACAGATACCTGGAATGATTTTTATCAATATGTTTTAGATATCTCAAAATCACTTCTTGCGTACAATATAGACATTAATGAAAAAATAAGTATATACAGCTATAACAGGCGTGAATGGTATGCATGTTACGCAGCGGCTCAATATATCAATAGTGTAGCTGTGGGTATATATCATACATCTTCTTCATCAGAAGTAGAATGGATTGTTAGCAATTCTAATTCTAAAATTCTTTTTGTCGGGAACAACCCAAATGATAATGGTGAACGCGATAAAATGCCAATCCATCGGTTATTTTCTATTATCGACAAACTGGATAATATTGAATATGTAGTTCTGATGGGAGGAGTGGAAAAAATAGAGCATAGTAAAATTATCACTTGGGAAAATTTTATTTCTAAAGGATCAGCTATAAATGATTCAAATGTAAAGGAACGAAATGAATCTATTAAGTTAGAGGATACTTCTTCTCTAATATATACATCTGGAACTACTGGTAATCCAAAAGGTGTGGAACTTACATACAATAATTGGAAGTTTGAGGTGTCCAAAACAGAAAAATTTTTGGATATCAATCAGGGTGATCGCTATGTGTCTTGGTTGCCACTAGCTCACGTGTTTGGTCAACTTGTTGATAACCATGTTTGGATAAAAAACGCACTTCATATGTATGTGGTAGATAGCCCATTATTAATTATTGATTTTGCTAAAGAGGTCAGGCCTCATATATTTATTGGTGTTCCTAGAATTTATGAAAAAATATATTCTAATTTAAAATCAGCTATTGAAAGTAAAACTATATTAAAGATTGGGCTCAAACTTCCTATACTATCTGTTTTGTTAAAGAAAAAATTGAAGGATGCTGTTGGTTTTACAAATATTCGTTATGCTGCATCAGGCGCTGCGCCTATTAATCCTGATATATTAAAACTTTTTCATTTTCTGGATATACCACTTTTTGAAGGATATGGTATGACTGAAAATACTGCGGTTGCTACTGTGAACTACCATGGCAGTAATAAGATAGGGAGTGTTGGCAAAGCACTGCATGAAACTGAAATAAAGCTCTCTGAAGAAGGTGAAGTTCTTTTAAAGGGTCAGTATGTTATGAAAGGATACTACAAAAATGAAGAGGCCACAAACGAGTCAATTATTGATGGTTGGTTATATACAGGTGATATTGGGTCAATAGACTCCGATGGATTTTTATCTATTATCGGTCGAAAAAAAGAGATATATGTCAGTTCGGGTGGGAAAAATATTGCTCCGCTTGTAATAGAAGAAACTATGAAATCAATTTCTATCTTATCTCAATGTTTTCTTATAGGAGATAATCGAAGATATTGTTCAGCATTGTTTACACTCGATGTTGGCGCGATCCTACGAGATAAAGTGGGCATAGAAACCCATGAGATTTCAAAAGATCCAACTGAACAATTGAAACAAATAAAAGAAAACGGATATTCCTTATCGGATTTTACTGAAAATAAAGATATAAAATCTGAAATTCAATCTAACGTAAATGAGCTCAATAGACAGTTTTCCAATCCGGAACAAATAAAGAAATTTTCGATACTTCCTCGTGACTTTACAATTGATCATGGCGAATTAACACCGACACTCAAGATGCGGAGGAAACAGATCAATGAAAATTGGTCCGATATTATCGAAACAATGTACATTGATTGACATTGGGTAACATTTCATTCTTAGGTTGTGGTTCCTGGGGTGGTGCTCTTGGATACGTTGTAGCAAAAAAGGGTATTACTGTTACAATGTGGCATAGAAACCAAGAAATAGTTAGATTACTGACAGAGACCAGAACCCATTATCTAGTCCCATCGTTGACCTTTCCTGATAATGTAGTATTTACTTCTGATATATACGAAGCAATCCACGGAACTGATATGATTATTCTGGCACTTCCCTCACATTCTATAAGAGGATTGTTACAATCATACAAGGATATTTGGAAGGAATATCATACATTTGTCAATGTATCTAAAGGGATTGAAATTGATACTTTAATGACCGTAAGTGAAGTAATTAAAGATGTTATGGGGAGTCCTTATACAAAAATTGTAACATTGTCTGGTCCAAGTCATGCTGAAGAGGTTATTTTAGGGCATCCTACAACATTGGTCTCAGCTTCACCAAATACTGAGGATGCAGTTGCTGTACAAAAGTTATTCTCAAATGAGACAATTCGAACCTATGTTAATTCGGATATCAAAGGTGTTGAATTAGGTGGATCAATAAAAAATGTTATTGCCATTGCAGCTGGTATCTCTGATGGAATTGGGTATGGTGATAATACTAAGGCTGCACTTATTACAAGAGGAATGACCGAAATATCTAGGCTAGGCGTAGCAATGGGCGGTTCTATAAAGACGTTTTCAGGATTGAGCGGTATTGGTGATTTAATGGTAACCTGTTTCAGCAAACACAGTCGAAATCGTTATGTTGGAGAAGAAATAGGTAAGGGAAAGTTATTAACAGAAATACTTAAAGAAATGTCCATGATTGCAGAGGGAATAAATACCGCAGAATCCGTATATCGTTTAAGTAAAAAATATAGAATTTCAATGCCTATCTCCCAAGCTATATATGAAATCCTTTTTAAAGAAAAGGACCCAAATACTTCCATTTATAAATTAATGTCTCGGAAATTAATAGAAGAATAAGATATTTCCTAATTTGAAATGGTTAGAATGTTTGTATAATTTTATCTTAAGCCCTTGTAGTTCAACGGATAGAACAAGTCCCTCCTAAGGATTAGATACAGGTTCGATTCCTGTCAAGGGTACAATACTTAAGTACTAATATAAATAATGGTGATATAAGCCATAGTGGTTTCCAACTTAACATAAGCTGTGCATTTATTTAGCCTGAAAATATCTATGAAGAAAATTAATAATAGATTCTATTCTATTTCAAACTGTGATATTCAGATATTTTAATTTATATTCTAACTACTCTCACCGGTTTGTAAGGTAGTGGAAAGGGAAAAAATACACAATTAAACGCCAATTATCTGTTAGTATTTGTGTTGTCTATACTGTTCTAGTTTAATGTTCTATTTTATAATAATTATTCTTGGAATATGGGAACTTTATTGGAAATATAAAGCATTGTGGTTTTCTGCAAGAAATAATGATAAAAAATGGTTTATCGCAATTCTAATAATAAATTCGTTAGGTATCTTACCTATATATTATTTGTATAATCAAAATTACCTAAAAATTCTAAATAAATAAATTTATCTAAATTTGTAATTCCCATCACTTCCCTATCTTTACCACCTTTTTGTGAAAAAGTTCGTCGATACTTTAATTTATTCCATAAGAGTAATTTAAATAATAAATTTCCAGCCGTTATATGGCGTCACTACATGTTTTTATTAAAGGGGGAAAATATACAAAACAATACGCACTGCTTTGTATGTTCAACAATATAAACAATAACGGCAGGTTTGAGCCTTGTCAACGATGAGATAAAAAAAGGAAACATATGTTAAAACCAAGAAAAAAAATAACACGAAAAGAAATTAAAAAAGATCCTGTATTAGAAAGAGTGGTAACTACTTATAGTTTTATTCAGGATAAACAAAAACTATTAACCAAAATTGGTATAGGAATTGTAATTGGTTTCGTATTATTTAATATTTGGAATAATCATGTGCACAATAAAAATGAGGAATCTAGTTATATTTTTTCAAAAGCTCTTGTTGCTTGGCAAACAGGTGATGTAGATAATGCACTATTGCATTTTGAAACACTTACTGATGATTTTGATGGAACCGATAATGGAAAAATAGCGCGCTACTGGTTAGGATTAATCGCATATAACACAGGAGATCTCGTGTCTTCAACCAAATATCTTAAACAATTTGTAAAATTCGGAAAAGCGGATATTCTTCTTCCAAATGCCTTCCAATTGCTGGCAAATCTTTCTTTGAATGACGAAAATTATAAAATAGCTCATACCTATTTTAAAAAGGCAATAAAATACAGTATGAGTGAGATTGAAGAGATGACCCATAAATTAAATTTAGCAGAGTTTTATTTGATTCAGAAACGTGAGAAAGATGCCGAAGCAATTATTGTATCAATTTTAGACACGAAAGATATTTCTTCATCATTGAAAACTAGAGCAGAAGAATTGTCTGGTAAATTGAAATCTTAATTTATATATAAGATAATAATATCCTTTAGTAAACCTCTTGATTAAATAAAAAGGGGGAAGTAATTTCACCGTTGAAAAGTGGGCATAAAGCCCACTTTTCTTGTCTAAAGGTGTAAAATAAAATTAGAAGACATAATTGATCCACTGTTGGGGAAAAAGATATTTATCGTTAGTGTAAAACAAGGTTCACGTCAGGATTTAGTTCGACTCATAGTGGATGCGGAACATCACGTGTGTCTTGATGAAACTACTAAAATAGCAAAACGAATACTAAACTCTAAACATATTCAGTCTATGTTCCCAAATGGAATACAAATTGAGGTTTCTACTCCGGGTATTACTGCTCTTCTTGAACACGATTATCAGTTTAAAAAAAATGTTGGAAAGAAATTAAATATATCACTTCAGGGTGAATTGGATAAAAATATACTGGGAATTCTCAAAGAAGTGAAAGAAAATGGTATTCATATGACTGCTAATGATAAGAAAACTTATTTTTATCCATTTGATGAAATTTGTAGAGCAAATGTACAGGTATCATTTTAATATATTATGGAGGCATTTTGATAAACCGAGAATTAATTGAAATATTTTCTGAATTAGCACGCAATAATAATGTAGATCGCTCTGAATTGGGATCTATAATAGAACAATTATTTTTGTACATTATTGAAAAACAGTATGGTGATTCTTCGAATTGCAGTGTGATTGTCAATGTGGATAAGGGTGAAATTGAAATTTATGCTGAAAAGACTATTGTAAAGGTTATTGATAACCCTATCAGTGAAATTACTCTTGATAATGTACATAAAGTGGAACCAGATATAGCTGACTTGAATATAGGCGATCTGTTTGTTGAAGTAATTGATCCCAAAATATTTGGACGAAGAATGATTACTCATGCTAAAAACTTCTTTTCCCAAAGGTTAAAAGATGTAGAGCGGCAAGGAATATATGAAGATTACGAAAAACGTGTCGGGGAGATTGTTATTGGAACAGTCCATCAGAATTTACGTGATGCTATCTTTGTTAATATTGAACGCGCAGAGTTAAAACTTCCAAAATCTGAACAAATACCTTCTGAATATTTTCGTCGAGGAGATACTATTCGGTCTGTGATACAATCAGTAGAAATTAAAACAAAAGGTCCGGAGATTATTATTTCCAGGAGTGACAATCATTTCCTATATAAATTATTTGAGATGGAAGTACCAGAAATTGAAGAGGGCCTAGTCGAAATTCGTGCGGTTGCACGATATCCGGGACAAAGAGCAAAAATCATTGTTTACTCCAATGACAAAAGGGTTGATGCAGTAGGTGCTTGTGTCGGAATGCGTGGCAGTAGAATCCAAGCTGTAGTACGAGAATTAAACAATGAAAAAGTGGATATTATTCCATTTAGTCAACGTTCAGAAATATTAATCTCAAGAGCACTAGCTCCTGCAAAACCCATAGATTTATATATAGATGATGACCGAAAATATTGTGTTGCGATTTTTAATGATGACGATTTAGATGCTGCAATAGGTAAAGGTGGTATCAATATAAATTTAGCCAGTAGAATTGTAGATTTTCGAATTGATGCGTTTGGAAAAACTGAATATGAAAAACAGCAAAAAGAACAGAACACCCAAATAAGCGATTTGCCAGGCCTTTCACTCGATATTGTAGAAATCCTTGAAAGAATAGGACTCAACACTATTTCGGGAGTGTTAGGTGCCGATGAAGATAAAATTACAGGTCCTGATGGACTTTCTAAGGAATTACTTGAAACAGTATATAACAATATACAATCATTTTTAACAGAAGATAATTCAAATGATTCTCAGAATGAAGATATGGAGAGTATAATTGAATCAACAGAAGAGTAGATATCATAATTAAACAAATAAATTTTATTTAAAATAATTATATGAGAATTTTCCAAATAGCAAAAGAATTAAATATTTCCCATAAAGGGATTATTACATTTCTTAACTCCAAAGATATAAAAGTGGGTCTTATGGATTCAATTAATCAGGAAGTTTATCAATTGATCCTTAATGAATTTTCCAAAGAAAAAGAAACGGTTGATCGCTATCGGAAAGAAAAGGTTCGTAGGGAGATTCATGACACTCGTAGTCGTCAGAAACAGCAAGAAAAAAGAAAGCTAAATCTTTTATCTATAAGCGAGCAACGTAATATTGAGGATAAAGAATTACAAAAGCAAAAATTACTAGATAAAGAAAAACAAAAGCAGGAAGCTGAAAATAAGAAAAAAGCAAAGCTAAAAGCTGAGGAGATTGAAAAGAAAAAGGAACAAAAGAAAACAGAATCCACAAGCCCAAAAGGCAAAAAAAGAAAAATGCGTAAGATTGAAATTGCGGATATTGAATCAGAAATCGGGTTATCGGGAAGGAGACGACCTGATAAACGAAGTGAAATAAAAAAGAAAGAAGAAGCTCCAAAAAATGTAAAGGAAATGGTAAAAATAACTTTAGCAAAGATGGAGACGAAATCACGCAAAAAAGTTTATAAAAAGGAGAAGGATAGTGATAAGGAAAAATCAGTTGATGTTATACAGAACAATATCGATATTCCTGAATTTTCCAGCGTAGATGAGCTAGCAAAAATATTTCAATCTACTCCGAGTGAAGTAATTCAAAAATGTATTGGTATGGGTGTCTTGGCAACCATGAATCAGCGGTTGGAATGGGATGTAATAGAATTATTGGCAGAAGATTTTGGTTTTATCGCTGAAAAAATAACCGATGTTGGTGAGGAGATATTTTCATTAGATGAAACAGAAGAGGATATCTCAAATGCAAAATCCCGGGCACCAGTCGTTACCATAATGGGTCATGTGGACCATGGAAAAACATCGATTTTGGATTTTATAAGGAAAACAAATATTGTTGCTGGAGAATCAGGTGGTATTACTCAGCACATAGGTGCATACAAAGTAGAGTTGGAAAGTGGAAACTATATTACTTTTTTGGATACTCCGGGGCACGAAGCTTTTACAGCAATGAGAGCAAGGGGAGCTCATGTTACAGATATTGTAATTCTTGTTGTTGCAGCCGATGATAGTGTAATGCCTCAAACTATAGAAGCAATCAGTCATTCTAAAGCGGCGGATGTTCCCATTATCGTTGCGATTAATAAGATTGACAAACCGGGTGCAGATATAGAAAAAGTAAAACGTGAATTATCAGAACATGATATTTTGGTAGAAGATTGGGGTGGTAAGATACAATCTATTTCGGTCTCTGCAAAAACAGGTGAGGGTATGGAAAATATTATGAACAGTATCCTACTTGAGTCAGAGATGCTGGAGCTAAAATCAAATTATGATGCGCTTGGTCGCGGAACTATTATTGACTCAAAATTAGATAAAGGTCATGGACCTATGGCTACCGTTCTAATAAAAAAAGGAACTTTTCATGTTGGAGATCCTTTTTTGTGCAATAATTATTCTGGAAAGATTCGAGCGATAATGAATGAAAGAGGACAGAGAATAAAGGAAGGAGGTCCATCTGATGCCGTACAAATATTAGGTTTTGATCAGGTTCCGCAGGTCTCTGATATCATCGCAATTGTGAAAAGCGATAAGGATTTAAAAAGAATCTCGGCAGATCGTCAGCGTATTCGTAGGGAAATTGACCATCGAAAGTATGCCACACATTCCTTAGATGAAATGTCATCATTAATTCGCGAAGGTAATATTAAATCACTTCCACTTATTATCAAGGGAGACGTAGATGGCAGTATTGAAGCTTTGTCTGAGACACTAGGGAAACTCCAAAATGAAGAAGTTCAGGTCAAGGTTATACATCAGGCAGTTGGGATGGTCACTGAATCTGATGTATTACTTGCTGAGACATCTCACGCAGTTATCATAGGATTTAATGTTCAGGTCGCATCAAATGCAAAACTTCAGGCAAAACATTCTGGGATTGAAATTAGAAATTACACTATCATATACGATGCGGTTGAAGATGTGAAATTGGCTTTGGAAGGGCTATTGGAACCTGAGCTAAAAGAAGCCATTACAGGTAAAGCATTGGTTCAGTTACAATTTAAAGTTCCAAAAATAGGTTTTATTGCTGGTTCCAAAGTTTCAGAAGGCATTATCAGACGTAGTGATAAGGCCCGTCTTATAAGAGAGGATAAAATAATATTTGATCATTGTGATATTTCATCGTTGAAAAGATTTCAGGAAGATGTAACACAAGTTAAGGAAGGATTAGAATGTGGGATTGGTCTTTCGGGATCTATAAAATATAAGGAAGGGGATATCATTGAAGTGTATGAAATAAATGAAATAAAGAGGAAACTTGAACTCATTTGAAACCACAGCGACCCTATAAAAGAACGGACAGGGTTGGAGAACAAATCCTTGAAATTGTTACGGATACTGCTGCCAAGCATATTGACCTAAATCATTTAGGGTTTGTTACTTTTACAGGAATCGATGTATCTCCTGATCTTCGGTCCGCTATAATATATTTTAGTGCGCTAAATCCAACTGATGAAATACAAAATATTGAAAATAAAATAAATACCATTGCAAAAGGTTTTAAAAAATATCTAGGAATTGAAATGAGGATAAAAAATATTCCGGATTTGAGATTTATTTATGATCAATCATTAAATTACACTGATAAAATTAATCAGATGATTCAAACCATTGTTATTCCCAAACAAAATGATTCTTAATGTAAATAAACCTATAGGATGGACATCTGCAGATGTGGTACGTAAGGTGAAACGATTGACAGGTGGGAGAAAGGTAGGACATGGGGGAACTCTTGATCCATTTGCAGAAGGAGTGCTAATCATAGGTACTGATAAAGATACAAAAATGCTAACCTCTGTTACTTCTTCAAATAAAACATATAAAGCTGTGTTGCAATTAGGTAAAGAAACTGATACACTTGATGTTACAGGAACTGTTGTTGAGATAAAACGTGTTCCCCAATTAACTAAGAAAAAAATTATAGATGTATTTACCAATTTTAAAGGAGATTTACTTCAAACACCACCCGCATATTCAGCGAAAAAAGTAAATGGTGTCAGATCATACAAAATTGCACGACAGGGGAAAGTTATTGTTCATAAACCAGTCACAGTTCATATATATTCATTGGAGCTATTAAATTTCGACTCCAAATCTGTTTGCTTTTCTGTCACATGCTCCAAGGGGACATATATCCGTGTTTTGGGAAGTGAAATTGCCAAAGCTCTCAATACAGTTGGTTATTTAAAAGAATTGATTAGAACATCCGTCGGAGATTTTTCTTTGATCGGTTCCAAATCAATTTCTGATTTAGAGAAAGAATGGAAAGATATTTTAGTGTAGATCAAATTTCAGCTTATCATAAATCAGTACTAACCATAGGAAGTTTTGATGGATTGCATCGGGGGCATCAGGAAATTGTTAACCGGACAATCAACGTGGCAAAAGGAAAACAGGTCCCCTCAATCGTTGTCACATTTAATCCGCACCCTCGTCATATTTTGAATATTGAAGAAACAAAAGTTCCTATCATTATGAGTTTAGACAATAAATTAAATATGCTTGAAAATTTAGGAGTGGATGGAACATTGATTATTCCATTTACATCAGAATTTTCAAAATTATCTGCATCAGAGTTTTTAGAAAGTATCATTGAGAAACAATTTCATCCAGAAGAATTGGTGATTGGTTATGATCATCATTTTGGATATAATAGGACCGGAAGTCCAGAATATTTAAAAGAATATATTGATAAATCAGATATTAATTTGACTCTAGTGGAGGCTGTGTCTGACGAAGGTTCAATAATCTCTAGCACTAGAGTAAGAGAAAAGATTAAAGATGGTTATATCCGACGTGCAAATTTTGAACTGGGATGGATATACGGATTTGATGCACGTGTAGTTTCCGGGTCAGGACGTGGACATACATTATCTTACCCAACTGCAAATTTTATTCCACTGGCTTCTGACCAGCTTTTGCCTAAAACTGGGGTATATTTGACTAGAGGAAGAGTTGTTGGGAAACAATTGTTTGGAATGTGTAATTTAGGCTATCGTCCTACGTTTGATGAAGGTAAATATGTTATGGAAGTTCATTTCTTTGATTTCCATGATGTTGACTTATATTCACAAAATATCCGGATAGAATTTTTAGAACGGATTCGAGATGAAATTAAATTTAAAACTAAGGGTGCTTTAATATCTCAGTTAGGCTTAGATAATAAATATTGTCTTGGCTTGTTGGATAAATATATTTAGGAGAAAATATGACATTAACTGTTGAAAATAAAAAAGAGATCATCGGTACTATTGGTAAAGATGATAAAGATACTGGATCGTCACAAGTGCAGATTGCACTATTGACGAATAGAATCCGGGAATTAACGGAACATTGTAAAATACATAAAAAAGATAATCACTCAAGACATGGATTAGTTAAGTTGGTATCCAAAAGGAAAAAACATTTGAAATATCTAAGAAAAACTAATCCTGATAATTATAGAAAACTACTTAAAAAATTAAAGATTAGAGGATAGGTAAATTAATGATAAAAAAAACAAAAGATATTGGTGGCAAAGAATTAACGATAGAAACGGGTAGAATTGCCCGACAGAGTAATGGCTCTGTCATTGTTTCCTTAGAAGAAACGATTATCCACGTTGCTGTCAATTCTGCAAAAGAACCTCGTGAGGATATAGATTTTTTTCCACTACAAGTTGAGTACAGGGAAAAACATTATGCTGGTGGTAAAATTCCCGGTGGATTTTTCAAACGGGAAGCTCGACCGTCAGAGCATGAAGTTTTAACAAGTCGTTTAACAGATCGTCCTATAAGACCACTGTTCCCAAAAGGATTTAAAAATGAAACTCAAGTCATGATTACTGTATTACAGAGTGATGGTGAAAATATGGCAGATGTATTGGCAGGAGTTGGTGCTTCTGCTGCATTATCACTTTCATCAATTCCTTGGAATGGACCTATAGCTACTGTCCGTGTTGGGCAAATTAACGGAGAGTTTATTCTAAACCCAACACGCACCGAACAATTGGAATGTAATTTAAATTTAATTGTTTCGGGGAATCAGGAAACAGTAGTTATGGTAGAAGGAGAAGCAGAAGAGGCATCTGAGACTATAATATTGAAAGCATTAAAATTTGCTCATTCAGGTATCACAGATATTATTGAGCTTCAGAAAGAACTTTTAGATTCTATGGATGTTGTAAAAAATGAAATTGTTCTACCTGAAGAAAATGTATCACTGAAGACAGAAGTAGAGAAACTTCTTGATAAGCAAATTGATGATATAATTCAAATTGTGGATAAAAAGAAACGCTCACTTGCAAAAGATGATTTAGTGAGTTCGATTTTGGAATCACTTGAGGAGAAGTTTCCTGAAGAGGAGAAGGTCATAAAAGCATTGATTGATGACCGTTTTAAATCTGGATTTCGTGAGGAAATATTGGCAAATGGGAAGCGAAGTGATGGTCGATCGACAACAGAAATTCGGCCTATTTCAATTGAAGCGGATATCCTAAATAGAACACATGGCTCAGCACTTTTTACCCGTGGTGAAACTCAGGCTTTGGTGGTAACCACACTGGGTTCTAAACGAGATGAGCAAATTGTTGATTCTATGGATGAGGATTATAAAAAGAACTTTTATCTTCATTATAATTTTCCGCCTTATTGTGTAGGTGAAACCGGACGTATTGGATTTACCAGCCGTCGTGAAATCGGTCATGGACATTTAGCTCAACGTGCTATCACTCCGGTTCTTCCGAATTACGATGATTTTCCTTATACTATAAGATTGGTATCTGAAATTATGGAATCTAACGGATCTTCATCCATGGCTTCAGTTTGTGCAGGATCCCTTGCTCTTATGAGCGCAGGAGCACCTATTGGCAGCCATGTGGCTGGAATTGCGATGGGTCTCATTACTGATGGAAGCCGCCATGCAATCCTTAGTGATATCATGGGAATGGAGGACCACTTGGGTGATATGGATTTTAAGGTTGCAGGTACACGTAGCGGCATCACAGCTATACAACTTGACCTTAAGATAGAGGGGATATCATTTGAGCTAATGGAACAAGCACTGAAACAGGGGCATGAGGGACGGATGCACATTCTGGAAAAAATGGAAGATGCTATTTGCAAACCAAACGAAATATCTAAATATGCTCCCCGAATTTTATCTGTACAGATAAATCCTGAAAAGATCGGTGCATTAATAGGTCCAGGTGGAAAAAATATCAAAAAAATCATCGAAGATACAGAATGTGATATCAATGTTGATGATGATGGTCTCGTTAGCATTTCCGGAGAAAATATTGATAAATGCAATGATGCTATGGTATTGGTAGAGGCAATTACCATGGAGCCGGAAGTAGGCCAGGAATTTGATGGTACTGTCACCCGACTTATGACCTTTGGAGCTTTTGTTGAATTTGCCCCTGGAAGAGAAGGATTGGTCCATATCTCTGAAATGGAATGGCGACGGGTAGAAAAAGTAGAAGATGTTTGTAAACCTGGAGATGAAATGAAGATTAAATTGATAAAAATCGATGACCAGGGACGTCTTGATTTTAGTAGAAAAGCACTTCTCCCAAAGCCAGAAGGGTATGTGGAGCGACCAAAGCATCCACGAAAGAGTAATGACAGAAGCAGCGGTGGAGGAAGAAAAAAACCTTTTTCTAAAAAGCGTAGATTTTAAGAATCATTAATATCTACTTAACGTGGATAAACCATTTTACGTTAATCCTGTATTAATTAGCATGGAGTATGCTGTTCGGGGATCTATTGCAAAAAGAGCAGCAGAATTAAAAAGATTGGGGCGCAGCATCATTCCCTGTAATATAGGTAATCCTCAGGCGTTTGGCCAACCACCGCTTTCCTTTTATCGTCAGGTTTTATCTCTTATTGAATATCCAGAAATATTTAACAGTAAAACCCACAAAACTCCCCCTATTTTTTCTGATACAGCTTTAGACTATGGCCGGACCATTATAGAAAAATTAGAAATTGGTACTGGAGGATACTCAGACAGCAATGGCCACGAATTTATAAGGGAAGCGATTGCAGAATTTATCGATAAGAGGGATGATGCAGTAAAGAACAATGGGATACGATCTAATCCGGACAATATATTCCTTACTGATGGTGCAAGTGAAGGAGCAAAAAATATCATTGAATTGCTCATTACAAATAAACAGGACGGGATTATGGTTCCCATACCTCAATACCCACTTTATTCTGCCACGATCCACAGATGTGGCGGAGTGCAAATTAATTATTATCCTGACGAAAATGAGGGCTGGATTTTAACTCGTAATACATTGGAAGACAGTTATTTAAAAGCTAAAAACAATGGAGTTAATATTCGGGCAATTGTAGTTATTAATCCGGGAAATCCAACCGGGTCAGTTTTAAATAAGAGTTGTGTTGATGAGGTTGTTGATTTCGCTTCAGAGAAAGGATTAGCTATCATTGCTGATGAAGTATACCAAGACAACACCTATGGGTCTAAATTTCATTCATTTGCACAGGCTGTCTGGAATCGACCACATGTCCCACTTTTCAGTTTACACAGCGTATCTAAGGGGTTTTATGGTGAATGTGGGCATAGAGGGGGATATTTAGAGGTCCGAAATTCACCAAAAATGGTATCTACAAAACAGTCATTGATTGAAATTCTTTTCCGTCAGGCTTCAGTTAACTTGTGCTCCAATACAATTGGACAAGTTTTAGTATATCTTATGGTTACACCACCATCTGAAGAATCAGATGTAGGAGAATTACATAAAAAAGAAGTGCAATCTCTTCTAAAAGACTTACACGAAAAAGCATCGATAATAAAGAAATCATTTACAGAAATGGAGGGAGTACGGTGTTATGGTGAGATAGGTGCGCTGTATTTATTTCCGCGTTTGGATATCCTTCCCGCTCAAACAACTGATTTTAATTACTGTATGGCCTTACTAGAGTCCACTGGACTATCAACTGTTAACGGAGGTGGGTTTGGACAGAAAGAGGGCACACATCATTTACGAATTGCCTTTTTACCACCTAAATCAATGCTTGAAGAGGTCCTGCCTAAGTGGATAGAATTTCATAAGAATTATATAAAATAAGTACAAAGAATAATGCGAATGTATTCACCTTATTATATATTTCTTTGTATCGTGGCTCTTTATTCGTTAAGTTAAAGTAACGGTTTAATAATAATTGTAAATAATGAATCCTGATAAACCTCAAATAAAAAAATTATATTACTCCATTTCAGAGGTAAGTAAGATCACCGGATTAAAACAATATGTATTACGATATTGGGAAACAGAATTTTCTCAATTAAAACCACCAAAAAATCGTGCGGGAAACCGTACTTATCGGCAAAAAGATATTGATGTTGTCCATAAAATAAAGGAATTATTATATAAAAAGAAATTTACTATAGTAGGCGCAAGAAAACAAATGGAAACCCCTGTTATAGCTAAAGATACTGATGTAACATCTGAGTCTACAAAAAGTCTGGGTTTAAATTCTGATGTTTTGGATAAACTAAAACAAGAGCTAAAAGACATTCTTTGTATTATTAAAGAATGATTTAGATCATTTTTTTATATCTTAAATAGTTCTACTAAAACGGAGCGTGGCGCAGCTAGGTAGCGCACTTGACTGGGGGTCAAGGGGTCGTGAGTTCAAATCTCGCCGCTCCGACTTTAGAAAGCCTTATTTCTCGAGAGAGAGTGAGGCTTTTTTGTTTAGTAGCGTTTCTGTCAGTTGTTAATTGAAAGTACCCAAATTTACCAAGTTCTGCTACCCATATGCTACCCTA
>Ga0187827_10000586_pt1 | contig 57130 bp, 69 predicted proteins | sample ETNtaG_39_FD_167969 | JGI IMG/M metagenome (GOLD analysis project Ga0187827, IMG submission 167969) | Marine microbial and viral communities from oxygen minimum zone, Eastern Pacific Ocean - ETNP2014_SV_150_PacBio MetaG (Illumina Assembly) | ecosystem: Environmental > Aquatic > Marine > Hypoxic...
CGATAGCAGTCGGGTCCGGCAGGATCAACCGGAGTCGAGAGTACGGTTAGATTTTTATGGGGTTATTAGCTTATGTCAGATTCAACTTTATTGAATCTCCATATTTGTTCACGTATCTGGAGGTCCATATTTCACAGCTTGGGCTGTGCCCATTTACTTGATATGGACGCCGCCAAACTGATACGCAGCCACCGAAACTATATTTGTCGTTATAAGTTTTGCCAATTAATATTTAGTTAATCTTACAACATTATCTGAAATACTTTCTAATTTTGATTAGTAAGAAATCTTAACTTCTCTTATTATGTTTCTTATTGATATATTACTAGTCAGAAGAACATAGAATAAACACAATATATTTCAATATATTTCAATTTCTCGAGCAGCTTCTGTTAATGCTTCTGAGAAAGTAGGAAATGGATGAACTGTGCTAGCAATATCATCTGCTGTTGCACCTAAACGTATTGCTAGTGATGCTTCTGAAATAACTTCTGAGACATTCTCTCCAACGATATGTACTCCCAAGATTTTCCTAGATCTGGATTCAACAAGTATTTTGGTGAATCCTTGAGTTTCACCAATCAGTAATGCTTTCACATTCTTATTCATTTTTGATTTTCCTATTTTTATATCGAATCCGTTACTCCTAGCGGTTTTCTCATTCAACCCGACAGCAGCAACTTGAGGGCGAGAATAGATGCATCTTGGAATTACAATTCCATCATATACAGAATCAAGTCCCAAAGCATTCTCAGCGGCAACAGAACCTTGAGTTGATGCCACATGAGCAAATCCTCCACCTACAACATCTCCGACTGCAAATATTCCCTTAATGTTTGTAGTCATATGCTGGTCAACTTGGATCAAACCATTTTTGGTGGACACAGAAAGACCCTCAAATCCAATATTTTCAATATTAGGTTTGCGTCCCATAGCCAACACCACTACATCTGCTTCCAGTTTCCTTTTATCTTCATTTTGCTGAATTGAAACAGTTCTAATACCGCCACTTTCCGATATTTCTGAAACGATTGTATCTACAAAAACATTTACACCACTTTCACAGAGAACCTTTTCAAGAACCCGACTTACATCTTCATCCTCAAGTGGGAGGAGATGGCTCATAGCCTCAATCACTGTTACTTCGATTCCCATATCTCGAAAAATAGTTGCAAATTCAACCCCTTCGGGCCCTCCTCCAATTATCACCATTCTTGTGGGCACTCTATTAAGGTCAGGTAAATGTTCTGTAGTAACAGCATGTATTATTCCTTGGATCGATGGAATAAATGGATTGGAGCCAGTGGCAATTATTATTGCATTAGATTTAATTCTTAGGGGTCCCTTTTTTCTATCCACCTCAACAATCCCAGCTGAAGATAGTCGTCCAAGACCATAAACCACTTGAACACCATTTCTCTTCAAAATTTTCTCTAATTCTGTAATCATGTCGTTTATCAAACGATTCTTGTGGGCTAGAAGACAGTTCAAATCTAATCGAGCTTTACCGATTAATGTACCTGTCTTCACAGCATTATGCATCTGTTGAAGAATACCAGTGGTGTGAAGAAGTAATTTGCTTGGAATGCAACCAAGATTAAAACAGATTCCACCCAACTTCTCTTTCTCTATTAGAATCACATCCGCACCAAGCTGAGCACCTCTCAAAGCTGCAGAATATCCACCTGGTCCACCTCCTATAACAGTTAAAGTTGTATTCAATATCTCTGTGTCTACCAATTCCACCACCAGAATTTCAAATAAAAGATGCTCCGCTAATGTTCCATCCAATTAAAGGAGTTTCAAGGAGCTTGTGATTCGATCTATTTTTGATGAGTGGCCAGGACCGATACCAATACAGGTTACTGTTCCAGGTGGGAGTTGCGTTAGTCCTCTATCTTCGATTATTGATGTAACCAAGCCTTCTGTTTCAGCCTTTAGATGGATATCTAAAAGAGAATCAAGACTATTGACTTTCACTACAACCTTGGCCTGTCCTGTTGAGGCCCACTCCTTGTAAACACTTTTTCTTGTTTTTTTCGTTTTTTCTGCTGCCAATACGGCCGCATGCGCCACCTGAGCTGATATTTTTCCTTTCCCCATCTTTAAATCTGATCGTACAACGATAACCTGCTTGAATTCTTGTGTCAAAGTTGAATAGCCTTTAAAATATAGATACGAATAAGCTTTGCCAAAAGAGGTGAAGAATCTGAAAACTGATTGGGACGTTATTACAGTAGGTGGGAGTGTCTCTGGACTGTTGGCTGCCAAGGGGATAGCAGAGGCAGGTTTCACCGTCCAAGTTCTAGAAGAAGATTTGGAGATAGGTATGCCTGAAAGATGCGATGGTCTAGTCAGTATGAAATGTCTCGAAACAATAGGAATAGCACCAACAAACCAAATTATTCAAAACATTATCAAGCGCGCTACCCTTTATTCTCCAAGCGGATTAACAATTGAATTAGATGCAAGTAGACAGAAGGTGCTGGTACTGAATAGAAGTCAGTTTGACCGTGAATTGGCTAAGATGGCGAGCAGAAGTGGAGTTGATATTAAGGTTGAGAATAGAGTCACTAAAAAGATGGAAAAAGATGGAAAAGTACAAGTTGAATCTAAATCAGATGTTTATACAGCAAAATGGGTAATAAATGCTACTGGATGTTCATCTTTACCTAAAAGAAAGATGACTCTACAGGCAGCTAAGTTTGAAGTATTTGGGAATTGGTTCGACAGTGATAGAGTTGAAATATATTTTGATCAGATGAAATCTCCTGGTTATTTCATTTGGGTCATACCAATCAGTAGTGATACTGCAAAAGTAGGAATAGCTGGAAATGGTTTTAACCAGTTTAAAGTTCTTGATAAGTTTATAGCATCTAAAAAAGGAGCAATTGTTAAGAAAACTGCAGCGCAAATAGTTGTTGGTGGGCCTATAGAGAATTTCATATCTGGGCGTATCGTTTCTGTTGGTGATGCTGCTGGTCAGGCCAAACCAACAACAGGAGGAGGAATTTACAGTGGTGGAGTGGGAGGAATGCTTGCTGGTAAATATTTAGGAGAGAGCTTATCCTCAGGAGATCCATCTAAAGTAAAAGAGTATGAGCGGGCCTGGAGAAATCTTTTTAGTAAAGAATTTGGGTTATTGTTTCAAGTAAGAAGGATTCTTGAAAGGCTTGATAATGATAATATTGATAAGATGTTTAAAGTAGCATCAACATCAGATATTCTTACAAAGATATCTTTAGAGAGTGACTTTGACTATCACTCGTTAGCACTACTTAAAGTCCTTGGTTTGAAGAATATATTCCAAATAGCAAATATAGCAACAGGAGACAAGTTGGAAAGCCTAAGGTCATTACTTCGATTGTCAAAATAGTTGATTTACATCTAAGCAGAAGGATAATAATAACGTTGTTTATAATGTCTTTTCAGAGTGTTAGTGACTACATTGTGATAAAATAAACGTTTTAAGTAGCTCAAGATGAATACGATTCTTTGCAATAAAAAAAGATATGTAACAAACTGTTTTAATATATGATTATTAAGGTCAAAGTGAACAATATGTCTGAAAAGCAGAGTGCACAACTACCGGTTTGCTCATCATGTAATAAGCCTATAATGCCTGGTGATAAAGCGTCGAGGTTCAATTGTCCCGAATGTGGAGACATTTTGGTGTGGCGATGCGAAAAATGCAGAAAATTCTCTCGGGAATACAGATGTATAAACTGTGGTTTTGAAGGTCCTTAGGTGCCATTATTTTTGTCGTTTGTTATTGCAAGATTAAGAATACTTCCTACTGATGCTGGAATAAAGAGTGATGATATTGTTGAATCTATTAAAAACAAATTACCAGATGGAGTATCTATAAAGAAACAGAATGAAGAACCAATAGCTTTTGGTTTGATAGCATCGATTTTGGATATTCAGTTGGAAGAGAAGGATGGCTTGATGGATGATTTAGAGGAAGCCATTAGAGATTCATCTATAGTAAGTCAAGTTGATGTAATAGGTATAAGTCGTAGTTCAACTAACATTAAGTAAATGAGTGAATGTAGGGGTAAAACTTATGCTGCTCGTTGGTTACTAAACCTAGAGACTGAGGAATCCATATGGTTAGAGAGAATCGGGTATCTGTGATTCAGTTGAAGGTAGCTGAAGCCAAGCAGAGAGACGTATGTAAAGGTAGGGCAAGGTTGGATATCGATACTATGAATTCTCTCAAGATAATAGCTGGAGATGTTGTGGAACTTACCGGTAAGCAGTCTACCGCTGCTACTGCTTGGCCTGCCGATCCTACTGATCAAAAACTGGGAATACTAAGGATTGATGGTCAAACCCGAAAGAATGCGGGTGTAAGATTGAATGAATTTATTTCAGTAAATAAGAAGAACGCAAAATCAGCCCATAGTGTGACACTTGCACCTGTAGAAACAAGACTGGAGGTTGACAAAGATTTTTCAGATTTTGTAAAAAACCGCTTGAAAGGTTTTCCCATAGCTGAAAGAGATGATGTCTCTGTAGTCGTTCTAGGCAATCCAATTATATTCAACATATCACAGGTAAAACCAAAAGGTATTGTGAGGGTAGAGGAAAATTCACGTATAACAATTCTCACAGAACCCACAGCTGAAAGGAAGGTATCATCCACAATAACTTATGATGAAATTGGTGGATTGAAAGAGGAAATAGGAAGACTTCGAGAAATCGTTGAATTACCTTTACGCCACCCAGAAATCTTCCAGAGATTGGGTATAGAAGCTCCAAGTGGTATATTGCTTTACGGTCCTCCAGGGTGCGGAAAGACTCTTCTGGCGAAAGCTTTGGCAAACGAATGTGAGGCCAGCTTCTTCTCAGTTAATGGTCCGGAGATCATGAATAAGTATTATGGCGAGACTGAAGCGAAACTGCGTGATATATTCAAAGAGGCACGTGAGAAAGCTCCAAGCATAATTTTTATTGATGAGATAGATGCGGTTGCACCAAAACGTGAAGATGTATTTGGAGATGTTGAAAAAAGGGTTGTAGCTCAGCTCTTGGCCTTGATGGATGGGCTATCTGATAGAGGTGATGTGGTTGTTATGGGTGCCACCAATAGGCCTGAAGGAATGGATCCTGCATTAAGGCGCCCTGGCAGGTTTGATAGAGAAGCTGAAATAGATGTACCGAACATCAAATCTAGACTAGAAATTCTTCAAATACATACTCGAGGTATGCCACTTTCAAAGGATGTATCACTTAAAGAGCTGGCAAAACGTGTACACGGATATACAGGAGCTGATCTTAGAGCTCTATGCAGAGAATCAGCTCTAAAGGCGTTAAGAAGATACATCCCAGATATCGATATCGAAAGTGAAATTATTGAACCAGAAGTATTAGAGAAACTCAATGTTACCTCAGAAGATTTCCATAAAGCATTCAAAGAAATAGTTCCCACAGCTATGAGAGAGTTCTATGTTGAGACTCCTTCAGTTGGTTTGAGTGACATAGGAGGATTAGACGATTTAAAGAAGAAACTTAAGGATAATGTGATTTGGTCGATTAAGCATCCAGAATGGTTTAGAAAAGCTGGAGTCAAACCTACTCGAGGTATTTTATTATATGGACCTTCAGGATGTGGGAAGACTCTCTTAGCACGATCTATCGCTGCAGAGAGTGAAGCTAACTTCATCACTATTCGTGGTCCAGAGGTTCTATCCAAATGGGTTGGTGAGTCTGAGAAGGCAATTCGCGAAATCTTTAGAAAGGCAAAGTCCTCAGCGCCATGCATAGTCTTTTTTGATGAAATTGATTCAATTAGTAAATTCAGATCTAATGGAACCGAAAATGATGGGGTAGGAGAAAGAGTTCTCAGTCAACTTCTTACGGAGATTGATGGGATATATAATATGGGAGATATTTTTGTGATATCTGCTACTAACCGGCCAGATTTACTCGACTCGTCTCTCATACGTCCAGGAAGAATAGATCTCACCATATTTGTGGCTCCACCTGATGAAAAGAGCCGGGAAGCTATTCTCCGTGTGATTACAAAAAAAATGCCTCTTGCAAATAATATATTATTGAGTGATATTGCCCATAAAGCAGACGGTTATTCTGGTGCGGATCTTGAGTCACTTTGCAGGGAAACAGCAATATCTGCATTGAATAGAACCACAAAAAAAATAACTATAATGAATCGAGACTTTGATTCTGCCTTCAGAAATGTTAAGCCTTCAATTAATGCTGATATAGTATCCTGGTATGAATTGATTTATGAAAAGATGTCCAATCACTTACCTTATAGGGCTAAGAATGTTTACGGTTAAAAATTTCTCTGGGAAATTTCTATCAACTCCTTTAACAATGAGATATTAACTCCAATATGGGGCCGAATGGGCGAATCTGGAGCGATAGCGACTACGGAGTGATTGATAATAGCTAGCCCAAAGGACTGACTTTTAACCAGTAAGAGATATTGTTCAGCTTCAGTCTTAGTAAGGATTTCTTTGAGGGGACCTTTCACTTTATCTAAACAAAGAATGTGAATACCACCAGATTCTCTGAGATTTTTTCGAATCTTTTCTTGTTCTAAAATTTGAAGTTCTGAGATCCCATATAATAAACTGTATATTTCAGTAATGGAGAGATTGTATTTGCTTCCTTTAGTTTCTCTTGAGGGCGTTCTCATTATGCGCGTTGATTTGCAGACAGGACATCTAGTGGGAAGATTTCCTTCAATATCAGAAATGTGTATATATCCGCACCTTAAACATCTCCAATTTCTAATCGTCATCTATTGCTACCTCTATTCAAAGAGTTAAGGCTTCAAAGTTAAAAGTAACTCTCTTTATTTAAAAAATATGGGGCGAATATAATTGGGAATTAATCTAAGGGATATTGCAAATCCATTGAAGGTACAGCTCCAGCAACTTGTGGGTCGAACAATAGCAGTAGATGCATACAACGCACTTTATCAATTTCTATCTAAAATTAGAGGTGAAAGAGGTGAATATCTTATGGACAAAGAAGGGCGAGTGACCAGCCATCTGAGTGGTTTGTTCTATCGAAACATAAACTTGTTAGAATTAGATATTAAACCGATCTATATCCTCGATGGCAAACCCCCATCACTGAAGACTATTGAAATAGAGAGAAGACGAGCGACAAAGCAAGAAGCAGTTAAACTATATAATGAATCCATAGCCAAAGGTGATTTAGCAGGAGCTAGGAAATACGCTCAATCTACATCCTACCTGAAAGACTATATGATAGATGATACGAAACGAATTCTAGAACTGCTAGGGATACCTTGGATGGAAGCACCTTCAGAGGGAGAAGCAACTGCGTCATACCTAACTAAGATTAATATAGCAACAGATGTTGTTAGCCAAGACTTTGATGCGTTACTCTTTGGTGCAAAGAGACTAGTAAGAAACGTAACGATAACTGGAAAGAGGAAACTACCTGGAAAAAGAGCTTATGTCGACATTACTCCTGAAGAGATTGTATTAGAGAAGACACTAAGTCGTCTTGGGGTAACACATGAACAACTTGTGGATATTGGAATATTGCTGGGTACAGACTTCAATCCTGACGGTTTTAGACGGATTGGTCCTGCTACTGCCCTAAAGTATATACAGAAATACGGTCGTCTGGAGAAGATAGACAATATCAGTGAAGAATTACGGAAGATAGATTATCCTAATATTAGAAAGATATTTCTCAAACCTGAAGTTACAAAGCCAAAGAAGGACGTCATATGGAACCCACCTAATCGTGAGAAGATTATTGCGTTTCTAAGTGATGAGCGATCCTTTTCTGAAGATAGAATAAATAAAGCGCTTAATAAGCTTGAGAAAGTTAAGAATGAAAGATCAGAAAACCTAGAGAAATGGTTTTAATGAAAACATCTAGAAGCCAACAATGCTACGATTCAAGAATAGGTATTGAAAGTTATAGCACTGATTTTGAAGGGATCGGTGGTAGAATAAAAGACAGGTATCAAGATTTCAAAGTAGAAGAATTAATCAGCCCCGAGATCTTTTCAACCATTTCAGAGAAACCGACAGTCGATAGAAAATATCCTATTTTTAGACTTGTTAAGGAAGGTGTGGACACAATTAATGCTATGCGACAGATTCGAAACCACTTAGGATGGAATGCACACTATCTAGGACTTAAGGACAAACAAGCTCAAACAATACAATACATAAGTCCTAAGCAATTTAAAAAGGAGATACCAAAGAAGATACAAGTAACAACGCGGATATCACTAGACCTATGCGGATACTACAGTAAACGTCTAACTAGAAAAAACTTGGTGGGAAATCAATTTTCAATAAAAATATCAAACATAGAATCCAATTTAGAACATGTAAAAAAATCCATTGCAGAATTGAAGCATTTCATTAACGATTTTCGGATACCAAACTTCTACGGATATCAACGTTTTGGAAATAATAAACCCCATAATCATCTAATTGGAAGAGCAATAGTAAAAAGACAATTCAAAGAGGCGGTGATATTCATTCTCGAACACATTAAGTTTGAGGACAAGAAGATTTCATTGTCAAAAGAAGATATCGAAGATTCAACCAATTATCCTTCAATAATAAAGAATCTTAATCAAAAACAAGATGTAGAGAAACAAGTATTAATTTCGCTTATCGATCGTCCTAATAATTGGATTTCGGCTCTAAGAGCAATTCCAATTGCAATCAGGAGGTTCTTCATAAACGCCTATCAAGCATATATCTTCAATAGAGTTATGTCAATAGCTGTTGATAGGGATCTCGATTTAGGAGAAGTCGATATTGGAGATATTTATGGAACAGTCAATGATGAAGGAAATATATCAGATATTCGAAGAGCAAAAAGCAGAGTGATATCAGGTAATACCAAGAAAATTCTCCCAATGGTTCAACTTGTGGGGTACGCTTTTAGAGGCTGTACCGGCAGATTTGATCAGATCACTAAAAACATACTTGATGAAGAAGGAATCTCTCACAAACTATTCTATAATAATCAAATGTCTGAGTTAAGCATGGAGGGAGGCTTTAGAACACCTCCTCTACTTGTTAATGATTTGGAAATTATGACCCATTCAAAAGATAAATCTTCCATCTCTCTTCAATTTGCTCTCCAAAAAGGTTCGTATGCAACTGTTCTTCTGCGTGAATTGATTAAGCCATCTGATCCGATTTCCGCAGGCTTCTAGGCTTTTTTTACAATTTTTCCGACATCTCGGTCGCTCTTTACTGATGGATGACTCGGATCTATCAGAATAACCTCGTACCAAGCGTGCTTACCATCTTTATATACGAAATATGAATTGAGAACCTTCAAGTTAGGAAACTTATTGGCAACTCTATTCTCAGATATCTGACGCATATTGACATTCGCCTTCATTCTCAATATCCCTGCATGCTTAGGTCTCCTTCCTCCACTGGGTTTACTTCGCCTCATACCTCCTCGGCCAACTTTAATCCTAACGATGATGAAGCCTTGTTTTGCCTTATATCCCAAGCGCCTAGCCCTATCAAGACGAGTGGGTCTTTCAAGTCGCTCAATAGTATGCCGTCTTCTTAAATCCATACCTTTTGACTTTAGTTCATCACTCTTGCTCTTGATCATATCTTGCCAAGTTTTCTCTATTGCGCGGTACATTCTTCAGACTACCGATATGATTTTGAACTCTTCTTAAACATTATCCAACAGATCTGAAAAACTCAATAATTCTTTCAGATATCTCAGTAGCTGCTGCTTCCTGCGCTTCTACTGTCTGTGCACCAATGTGTGGAGTGCAAACTACATTAGGCATAGCTACAAGTTCATTTCGTCCTGGAGGCTCAATCTCAAATACATCAAGAGCAGCACCCCTAATACGATCATTCTTCAACGCTTCCAGTAATGCTTTCTCATTCACAACTGCCCCCCTTGAAGCATTGATAAGATATGCAGTTTTCTTCATCTTAGAGATATTCTCTTTTGATATGAAGTGTTCAGTCTCTTGAGTTAATGGGATATTCAGCGTAATGTAATCTGATTTAGTAAGGATGTCATCAATTTCAGCATATTTTAGGTTTAATCTCTCAATTGTTTCTTTGGGAATCTCAATGATATCATAGAATAGAACATTCATTCCCATTGCTTGCACAATCTCAGAAAGACGTTTCCCTATTCGTCCAAAACCAATTATTCCCAATACTTTATTTTTTAACTCAAAGCCGTTAAGGCGAACTTTCATCCAATTGCCTTCTTTTAAACCCGAATTGCCTATACATATACCTCTGGATACATTCAACATCATCCCAAGGATTAGCTCAGCCACTGCATTGGTTACAGAGTCTGACGTATTATACACTTCAATACCTGCTTCTTCAGCGGCCTTAAGATCTATATTATCCAGTCCCACACCTGCTCGTCCGACAACCTTCAACTTCTTTCCTGCAGCAATTGATTCTCGGGTTATCTCAGTTCTACTTCTCACTATTACGGCATCATAATTAGGTATTGTTAACAACAGATCCTCTGGAGTTATGGAAGGTAAGTAAGATACTTCAAATCCCTCGTCTTTCAGTATATTTACCCCTTTTTCTGATATGTTATCACAAACCAGAATTCTTGTGTTAGACATCCATATTCCCGCCCCGTAATCGCACGACATCACTATACCTATAATACTTACGACAATATCCCGCAGATTAGCTGTTTAGATTCTATAATGTAGACTGAAAAAATCAAAAAGTCATTCTCTCAGGCTTTTCAATTACCCGTCCTTCGCCGAATCCTTGATGAAAATCAGCTCGCTTTATATGTTAAGCACTTGCCTAACGATATGAATGATAGTTGGGATAATAGGAAAGCCAAATGTAGGAAAATCAACCTTCTTCAATGCAGCTACTTTGCTAAACGTCCCGATGGCAAGCTACCCTTTCACCACAATTCAGCCAAATTTTGGAGTGGCTTATGTAACTACACATTGTGTATGTAGAACTATAAATGTAGAAGATAATCCAGTAAATTCCCGTTGCATAAATGGTACACGTCTTATCCCCATTAAGCTAGTAGATATAGCAGGTCTTGTGAGAGGAGCAGCTGAAGGAAGAGGGCAGGGAAACAAGTTCTTAGATAATATACGACAAGCAAGCGCCTTAATACATGTAGTTGATGTATCGGGTTTAACGGACGAAGAAGGGGTAACGACTGAAGAAATGATTGACAACCCAGTTAATGACATAGATTTTGTTGAAAAAGAATTTGATCTATGGTTAAGACAGTTATTACTAAAAGATTGGCGACGAATATCCAACAAGTCCGAATCAAACACTGGAAAAACATCTAAGATGATTGCAGAGAGGTTAAGTGGACTTGCTGTAACGGAGAAGCATATCATCAACGCTGCAGAAAAAAATGATCTAATAATAGACAAACCTGCAAGCTGGATTGAAGAGGATATCATGAACTTCTGCAGTTCAATACGAGAATTATCCAAACCATCCATAATAGCAGCTAATAAAATCGACAATCCACTTGCGAAAGAAAATCTCGAGTACATCAAATCTACAGGTCGATTATTTGTTCCATGTGCTGCTGAAGCAGAGCTCCTGCTTAGGAAAGCATCAGAAATGAAGATGATAGACTATTTGCCAGGAGGATCATCATTCAAAATTTTGAATGTGGGTAAACTCAACCACGCTCAGGTCAATGCTTTAGAAATGGTTAAAAAAAATGTCTTGGATATTTGGGGTTCTACAGGCGTACAGGCAATAATAAATTCAGCTTACCTTGATCTCCTAGATGGAATAGTAGTTTATCCTGTTGAAGATGAGAATAAGTTATCTGACAAGAAAGGTAACATCCTCCCAGATGCATATATAGTACAGAAAGGATCTACTGCCAAAGATTTGGCATTCACTATCCACAGTGACCTTGGAGAAACATTTTTGCATGCAATTGATGCAAAATCAGGCCTTAGATTGGGCGCAGATTATATTCTAAAGGATTCTGATATTGTAAAAATAGTTTCGAGATCTAGTAGAGGTTAAGTCACTCTCTATTCAGGTATCTGAAACCTTCGATAATAGTGTAAGCTAACATAAGAGGTGAATAGAATTACGATGAGAAACGGAGTTAGTGAATTTAAGAATGATGGGTTTCGAAAAGTTGAATTCTCTATTACGAAAGACTTTGCTAGTACACCTCCATTAGTAATAATTGCTACATCATAAACGCCATCTTTAGGTGTAAGGTCAACAGATTCAGTATTCAACCTAATGACACCGAATCCTCCCGGTGGCACTATTCGGGTATAATAGAAATAGCCATCTGAATCAAAGATAAATGAGTTGGCCGCATCGACATTATGATTTTCTTCATTGATTTGTATGGATTGAATCCACCAATAGAAATCTCCAGAATTTGTTACAGTTATTGTTATTGTATCATTTGGGAGGATATCCTGACCAAAACTTATCGACTCCACATTACCCGTTATCGAGTAATTTGCAGGCAATTGCCACCAATCAAAATCGGTATTATCATATGTTATTACTTCAACTACATTTCCATAGTATCCAACAAAAATTATGCTTAAAGATAAAACCGAAACTATTAGGATCATATGAGCTATTATATGATTCACCATAATATCACAAAAACCATATATGTATAAATGAATTAATCGCATATTGTTTAAGGTTTTTCATCTACACAGCGGAATACATTTTCTCGCGTCCATCCCTGAGAGAAGATCTCCTTTTCACTAAACCCCTATCAAGAAGAGTTGATAACGCCAAGCTGACTGTTCTATCAGGAAGCATTGTCTTCTTCAAGATATCTCGGCGACTCAATGGCCCCTCATATTCCAAGGTCTTTAGCATCAATTTTGCACTTGGCGGCATGGCAAGAAGATCACGAGCAAGAATAATTTTCTTTGCCATCTTATTAGCAGTATGTGAAGTCTTAGTTAACCTAATAAGACGTGCAGGATTTATTGACTTAGAAACTTCAACCATTCTACCTATCTTTGAGCGAAAGATACCATCGATTATTACTTCACACTGAAGTTTACTAACTATGTTATCTATCTTTACTTTAGAATCTTCTGGTATAATTAAGGGTCTACGTGTCACATCTAAAGAATTAACCGAAACTACAGTAAAGACATTAGCCTGTGGTAATATCATTGGTCCACCAGATGACATGGCATATGCGGTTGAGCCAGTTGGAGTAGCAATAATTAATCCGTCGCTACTGTCAGTCCATATCTCCTCATCATTCACCTTTAAAGTATATTCGAGCAGAGTGGCAGATCGATGTGGAAAGATTGCGACTTCATTAACAGCTGGTGGGCATTCCGTAGTATCTGTTACTACGGTTAGAGTCTTAGATTCTTCCACTTCGAATTTTCCTTTTGAGATTTGTTGCATTACTTGTCTAAGTTTAGATAATCCAAGTTCGGTGAGGAATGTTTCGTCATCATTTTCATTTACACCAAGAATAGGTATATTCAGTTTAAAGATCTTATGAAAAGTCTTCAGTATATCATTATCATTACCCAATGTAAGTACAAAGTCTCCCCATTTCACATCAGAGGTAGAAATTTCATCGATGGTTCTGAATTCCATATTAATATCTCTAAGAATCTCTAAAATACTACGTAAAGCTCTTTCCGATCTTCTTGGAGTCATTATTAAGACATTAATCAAATAAATTCCTCAGCAGTTTTTACCTAAAGCCTACTTGTATGTATTTTTTTCTGCCCATTACTAAAACCTTATCTTACCGTTAAATGAATAGAATGTAAGAGAATTGATCGAATCTCAGGAAGAGATAGGAGAACCGAAATTGAGCCTAAAAATATTGGAGTTCCTCCGTGAAGATTTGGGTTCAGGAGATATTACAACTAACTCTATTATCGATGCTGAAATAGACGTGAAAGCCAAGATAATCTGTAATGAAAAAGCAGTGATATCAGGAGTGGATGAAGCTATCTTAACATTCAACCTCCTAAAATGCTCAGTCCAAAGTTTGATTAGGGATGGTGATTCTGTTAAAGCAGATACTACTGTCATTAAGGTAAGTGGTAAAGCAAGATCAATTCTGAAGGCTGAAAGGACTGCACTCAATATTTTAGGTCGAATGTCTGGAGTTGCCACAGAGACAAACAAGATGGTTAAAGAGGCTAGAAAGGCCAACCAGAAGATCAGAGTTGCAGCGACTCGCAAAACTCAACCTGGTTTCAGAATCTTTGATAAGAAAGCTGTCAAATCTGGAGGGGGGGATACACACCGATTACGACTTGATGATGCCGTTCTCATCAAGGATAATCACCTTAAGATTACTGGTTCCATATCAGAAGCTGTACAATTGGCAAGAAAGAAGGTTAGTTTCACAAAGAAAATAGAGGTTGAAGCTTCGTCTGCCGAAGAAGCCTTGGAAGCTGCCGAAGCTAGAGCAGATATTGTTTTACTGGATAACATGATACCGCAAGAAGTTTCAAAAGTAATTAAGATTTTAAAAGAAAGACAAGTTAGAAGCAGAGTATTTCTCGAAGCTTCAGGAGGAATCAAATCAGAGAATATTAAGGCATACAGTGAAACGGGTATTGATGCAATATCTATAGGGTGGATAACCCACTCAGCGAAGAATATCGACTTTAGCCTTGAGATAATCTGAACGAGGAGATGTAGTACATGGTAAGAGTGGGAATTATCGGGTGTGGAGCAATCGGAACTACATTGGCAAAAGCTATAGATTCGGGCGTTGTAAATAATGCTGAGCTAGTGGCGTTATTTGACTTATTTGATGATCGGGTTGAGAGACTTGTCCAAAAACTTAAGCACCAACCTAAAAAATATTGTGAGTTCGAAACTTTTCTAAAAAATAGTGGTGCAGAAATAGTAGTAGAGGCAGCTTCTCAAGAGGCTGTTATGAATTATTCTGAAAGAGTGATCATATCAGGAATGGACATTCTGATCATGAGTGCAGGTGCTTTGCTTGATGAAGAATTCCTGAAGAGAATAAAAGAAGCTGCTAAAAAGCATGGGAGACAAGTGCAAGTACCCTCAGGTGCTATAGGTGGGTTAGATGCAGTAAAGGCTGCGAAACTTGAGGGATTAGAAAGAGTTGTTTCAACTATACGCAAGAATCCAGAATCATTGAGAGACTCGCCTCATTTCCAGTATATGATAAAAGATCTTGATAATCTGAAGAAACCTAAGGTTATCTTTCAAGGATGTGCCAACGACGCTGTCAAGCTATTCCCAGATAATGCCAATGTTTCTGCAGCTTTGAGCCTAGCTGGGATTGGTGGACAGAATACTGTTGTCCAGGTTATCGCGGATCCCACAATAACCATAAATATCCACGAGATAGAAATTAAAGGAAATTTTGGAAAGATGTTGATTCAATTAGAGAATAATAAACACCCCTCAAACCCAAAAACGAGTTACTTAGCAGTTCTCTCTGCCATTGAAACGTTAAGATCGAATATTTCAGGAAATATGAAAGTAGGAACATAATAGATTGAAATGAATTTCTTCGGCAGTTTTTGCCCAAGTTTTGGAACTTAGTTAACCTTTTGCAAGTAAAATATTGTATATTAATATCGAATAACTGATGTAAAGTGAAACAAAAATTGGAAAAACTCGAGATAAAACAAATAGACCATCTTATAGAAGATATTCAGAGATTGAAGGAGACACGAAACGCGATTATTTTAGCACATAATTATCAAATAGGTGAAATACAGGATATAGCTGATTTTACTGGAGACTCTTTAAAGCTCTCCCAAGAGGCAGCTGAAACAGAGGCGGAAACAATCGTATTTTGTGGAGTCAATTTTATGGCTGAGACAGCTGCCATATTATCCCCAGAGAAGACAGTATTAGTACCGGACCCTGAAGCAGGTTGCTCTTTAGCAGACACAATAAACAGAGACCAGCTTATGGCCTGGAAAATGAAACATCCAAATGCAATTGTAGTTTCATATATTAATACCACCGCGGAAATTAAAGCAGAAAGTGACTATTGCTGCACTTCCACAAATGCTCTAAAAGTAATAAACGCAATTCCATCCGATAAAGAAATACTTTTTCTGCCAGATATTTTCTTAGGTACATATCTTCAAACAATTACTGGACGAAAACTCCAACTTTGGCCAGGAGAGTGTCACGTTCACGCAGGTATACGACCAAACTCAGTGAACAACCTGAGAGATAAACATCCAGAAGCAGAGTTCTTAGTCCATCCTGAATGCGGATGTTTAACTCCAAGCATGTATTACCTAGCAAACGGAGATATATCATCGAATGATACACACATCCTATCGACTGAAGGTATGATAAGATATGCTAAAGAATCGTGCGCAAATAGATTCATAATAGCTACTGAAGTGGGCATACTTCACAGAATGAAGAAAGATAATCCTTGCAAGACCTTTCTTCCCGTTAATCCAGATGCGATTTGTGAATATATGAAGCAGGTAACCTTAGATACCGTGTATAAATCTCTTAAAGAGATGATTTATCAAGTAAGGGTACCTAAAAATATAGCGATAAAGGCAAGAAAATCAATAGATAAGATGCTTGAGCTGACTTAATTTGAAGGTATTGACGTAACAGGAACATCAACATCTTCGACTGTTTCGGACGTTGGTTTTAAGGTCACTATATCTTCAACTTCAATCGATGGTTTCTTAATGAGCTTGGTCTTACTCACTCCTACGTGTCGTAATCTGGATATCTTTTTGGCAGCATTATAGACATCTGAAGCGATCTTTCCGATTACAGCTTCCTGTGCGAATTGATTATAGGTAAGCTCAGTAGCCTTACGTTTTACAACTTCATCAGTAATACTTCGGATTGCGTGTTTTCTAGAGGTATTAAGTTGTCCCACGGTAAAAACAATCATCTGTGCTTGTACAACAGCTTGATCTCGGGTAGTAAAATTCTTTATTAATCGTATACTGGAAGATCCACGGCGCACCATACTCCTAAGATATTCACGCGAATACTCATGACCTTTCATTATTGTATGAGCAATATCACCTTCTACAGATTCTATCTGGAAGTAGAGTTTAATCGAGTAATGTTGAGGATCCTGTTTTAAGATATCGAAAAGTGTAGTTCCAACCACTCTCCCGATCGCTTTGTCATTGCTTGTAACAGGAATATATGCCACAGAATCCCCTCCGAAGGGTAAAGGTGCCTTTACGATAAGCCACTTCTTTAGCCGCCACTTATCCTTTGTTTTCTGCCTCTTTCTTCCTCTAACCATACTTGAGCACTAAACCCCATCGGGGATTAGGATATAAGTTATCCGTTGTTATCTAATTATATATTGGCCACGTATTTTTGGTTATATTAGACATAATATTAATCCAATCCAATTAGTTAAAGATGCCATTTTCTATAAAAAAAACGTTATTCTGTAGAATGGTGGTACTCTATTGGGCCCCGATGACTTCAAGATTGCCTACATATGGTTTAAGCTCCTTTGGAATTTTTATTGATCCATCTTCCATCTGGTGGTTTTCCATTATGGCGATAAGAGTACGTTCAGTTGCCACTAAGGTACTGTTCAAGGTGTGGACAAAATTTGATGACTCGTGTGGTTTATCCCTGAATTTCACAAGCAAACCTCGAGCCTGATAATCAGTACAGTTACTACACGATACCACTTCTCTATATTTCTCCTGACCAGGAAACCAGGCTTCAAGATCATATGTTTTTGAGGAGACTTTTCCCAACTCTCCTCCACAGAGAGAAACGATTCTATATGGTATTTGTAGAGCATTAAAAAAGTCTTCAGCATTCCTCATCATGAACTCAAGCTCATTTTGAGAGTCTTCAGGTCTTGAGAATACGAATTGCTCAACTTTTTCAAACTGGTGAACCCTAAATATCCCTTTTGTGTCTCTACCATGAGCACCCACCTCTTTTCTGAAACAAGGGCTTACACCTGCATAACGTAGAGGTAATTCTCCGCCTCTTAGCACTTCATTCATATACATTGAGGCAATTGCATGCTCTGAAGTTCCTATGAGATATAAATCTTCATCATTTATTTTATAGATTACATCTTCGAAATCAGATAATATTATTGAACCATTGATTGCTTCCCTCTTTAACATATACGGTGGTTGAATAAGAGTCCACCCTCTATTATCCAAAAAGTCGAGAGCAAAATTGATCAATGCATAATTTAGTCTAACTAAATCACCTTTTAGGAAATAAAAGCGGGCACCAGACACTTTACTTGCCCTTTCCAGATCCATTAATCCCAAATTCTGAGCCAGATCTATATGGTCATGAGGCTTGAAGTTAAGTGTTGGAGGTTTACTGTTTTGCCTAAGCTCAACATTGTCTTCTTCTCCATTTCCATCTGGAACTGTTTCATCAGGAATATTAGGGAGGTCACCCACTAGTTTGTGAAGATGTTGATTCAACTCTCTAATTCTCTCATCACCAGAAGTGATTCGCTGAGACATCTCTTTTGTCTCATGAATCTTTTTAGAGGCATCCGTATTCTCTGTCCTCATCCTTGCGATCTCATCGGATATTGTATTTCTCTGGTGTTTCAGCTCCTGAATCTCTGTAACAAGGATTCTACGTTCTTTATCGAGTCCTAAAAGTGTAGTAAAAGGATATTCTAGATGTCGCTTCTTAAGCATTTGTTGAACTTTTTTGGGATTATTTCTTACAAAATCCATGTCAAGCATAATCTATCCATCCTTCAAACTATTCAAGGTATTACATGTAATTTGAATTGAGTCTATCAGATCGTCAAGGGTTGATAATAGAGGTAATATCTTGTTTTTTGATACGAGCGTAAAGGAAAGGATTTTATTTAATCTATTCATTTTAAAATCTATACCATCTGGGAAGCCGATATTATCTGGCTCCAGAGACCTATAGACTGAATCAAGGAGATGTTCATCTTGAAAACTCATTGAAAGATCAACCATTATTTTCATTATTATTCTGTAGTCTCCTATTAAGAGTCCGCAAGAAAACTTTTAGCTTAGATGTTGGAATTTTACAGCCAGCGGCAGCTTCATGACCACCACCATTACCACTATACTGATCTGCTAGTTCTTTCACTATCAGACCTAAATTAATTGAGGCGTCGGTTTGAGGAGGACGCCTGAGAGAAAACTTGCAATGGTCACCTGTTGTTGTACGTACTAGGAGTATTTTCATTTCAAATCTTGCAACACCACCTAATACAGACGCGAGAGAACCGAGCATTTCTTCATCCACTATTCCGTCACCTATCACCATGTTGAATGCGTGTTTTTCCACTATTCTATCGTCATCTTCAAGAACCATCTGAATCAATCTACTTAGGGTCTTCCGATATTCTTTAAGAATCTGTTCACTTTTAATAAGAGATTCACCCCGATCACCTAGACATATTGAAACACCTATACCGGCTTGTTTCATTCTTCCACATGCATTTAGGAGTGTTCCGAACTCCCTTACATCTCTTAAAGAAGAATGCTCATCTTCCTTTTCCAACGTATAAACATCTCCTATGAGAGAATCCACAACTTCATTTGCAGTATCAACTTGTGTAAGATATGGGATTATAGATTCTATCACCTTCTTTTTTTCATTTTCGTCCAAATCTGCAAGAGTTCTCCATCTACCGTTTTGTTTCATTTCTAAACCCGTGGATGCAAGTGTTGCTAAGCAGGCATCTCTATTACCACTTAGACCAGGTATGAAGGGGGTAGTCATTGATGCTAGAGCCATATAAACTGGCTTAGTTTCTCTACCGTAAAACAAAATATCTCTTCTCACCTTGACTAGCCCAGCTTTTACAGCATCATCGAGTATTATTCTATTTAGACTTAGAACAGATCGTCTTTCACCTTCATCCTGCCTGTCTGCAATCATTGCAACTACTGGTAACCATGATATATCGGTGTTGTTTTTATCAATTTTTTTTGCAACAAAGTATGCCATGCCTGCGGCAGATATTTCTTTGCTTCCATCATAGTTGAATTGCCAAATATTAAAGACCTGTTTCATTTTCTTTTCCTTAGATGGAATCTGATGATGATCCAAGATTATCCACTTATCTTTGAGGATATCTTCAATCTCAGTTGCTAATCCCGCACCTAATTCGCAGAAAATATGGAAGTCGTATTCTCCTTTTTTAATTTCCATTAGGATCTCATGGTTAATCTCGTTGTAAATGCGTATGATATAGTTGCCTTTCTTTCGCTGGATTGCTTTACCCATTACACTGGCAGAAGTTATACCATCAGCATCTAGATGTCCAATTATTAGAATAGTATTTCTTTCATTAATATAACTGATAATACGTTTACCTATAACTTCGGCTGCTTTTTCGAACTCTTTGAGTTGGCTCATGTATTTATTCGCTACTAAGTAAGCTGTGCTACCTTGGATATATATTTCCAATCAGGTGGCATAAGACCTAACTTCTTGTAGCGCTTTGATAGACGATGAATTTTGGCTTCTACCAATTCAAGGGATCTTACATTTTTTCTGTCACCCGTATTTCTCTTTAAGTGTGACTGAATTCCTCTTGCTCGACTCACTAATAATTCAAGATCTTCAGGTATTTTTTTTTCGAGATTGTGTGCTTTTAATACATCATTTATAGATTTACCAATGAAGGTTTTTAGGAGAGGAATGCCATACTCATCTCTGAGCTTAATACCTATTAAGCTAGGAGGAACCTCATCTTTAGCCATCTTAACTATCAATGCTTCAACTTCGTCTTGACTATACATAACCCAAGATGGGGAACTCTTGAAAGTAGGTCTTACTGAATGGGATTTTCCTTTACTATGGGAATACATTCGACCCATATTCTTCTCTGGCAGACTTCAAATATAATTACAACATAAAGATTGCGTTGATACTATGTGTTGGCGATATACCAAGATGCAAACTGCCTTAGAGCCATTGCTCGATGTGAATACTTGCTCTTTTCCTCTATTCCAATCTCCCCGAAAGTCCTATCCAATTGTTCTGGGATAAAGATGGGGTCGAAGCCGAATCCTTGATCTCCACACATCTCTCTAGATATCTCTCCCCTAACAATCCCTAAAAAGATCTTAACTGTTGGTGTTGTAGCATCTTTAGCGTAAGCCACTGCTGATTTAAATTCTGCAGTTCTATCCTCAATACCCTCAAGAAGCTTCAAAATCCACTTGCAACCTAGAGTTTGATGTATGTATGCTGAATATGGTCCGGGAAAACCATTTAATTCCTTAATAAAAAGCCCTGCATCCTCCACAATAATAGATCCCGAAATTCTGGTTTGAGCTTCTTTGACAGATGTTTTAGATATTATTTCAATGTTATCGTTTTGAATTTCCAGCTTCTTTACTTTCACCATTTCTAGTTCTAGGTCATATTCATAAAGAATTAATTTAGCCTCTTGAAACTTATTTCTATTTCCAGTCACAAACTTTATCTTCCTTTCATTATTCAACTCGTTTATACCTCCCTCTCAGCTCCACGACATTCATTCTTTCAAGTAAACTAAGTGAACCCGATTCACCTGCAATCTCCTGATAACCACCTAGTACAGCATGCATTATCTTTTCAGCGTAAATGTTGTGGGAACTTTGGACCACCATTTTCAATAGATGAATATCAATAGCTCTATCCTCTAGTCTTTGGGAGTAGAATGATAATCCAAAGTCTATTAGAACGAGTCTATTATGAGATATTATAAAATTGGAAGTTGTTAGGTCACCATGAATTATTTCACCGCTGTGAAGCCGTGCTATATGTCGACCTGCTTCTCTACACCATTTCAATGAATTGCCTTCTTCATAAGCATCTATAATCTCCTTCAAACGTCTTCCAGGTATGAATTGCATAATTATCTCTGTTTTATTCACATCCACAAAGTAGACAAGTGGGGTGGTCACACCTGTACGCTTTGCGTCTCTGAGGAATAATGCTTCATGTCGAGTTCTTGATTCTCGTATCTTGATGTCAAGAGCTGATTGCCTAAAGGTTTTGAGCACCCTAACCTTACGAATAGCTTCCTCTCCGAACCATTCTGCATGGTAAAGTGACGCTTCAGCTCCATTCTTCAGTTGCTTCTCCACTTAACATCTACCCCATCCAATCGCCAATACGGTTTAATCGAACTCTCAGATATATCCACTGAAATACCAGCCTTGAATGCTTGAAGTCCGTTCCAGGATATTTGGGCCCCGCAATCACCGCTAAATACTTTGGGAATTGAAAAAAACTTAGAATTATGAATTTTGCAGACCTCTTGAAGCATATTTCGAAGTCTATTATTCGCGGCTACCCCACCAACAACCAATAATTCATCTTTTTCTGTAAATACTAAAGCTCTTTCAACTGATTCCGCCAACATAGCAAAACCAGTTTCCTGAATCGAGAAACAAATATCTTCAAGTTTCTTATCATCACTGAAAAGTCGCTTTGAAGCTGTAAGAAGGCCTGAGAAAGATACATCATTCCCTTTTACAGTGTAAGGAAGATCAATAAAATTTTGAGACTTCTTGGCATAATTTTCAAATGTTCTGCCGAAAGGAGAACTAAAACCAGCTACTCGTCCAAACTGATCAATCAACTGGCCAACAGTTATGTCCAGTGTTTCACCAAAGACTCTCCAGCGTCCGGAGGTTAAGGAAGTAATGACTGTGTGACCACCTGACACTAGAAGGACTAGAGGATCTGAAACTCCTGTTAGCATCGCTGCAAGCTCTATGTGAGCTACCGCATGATTCACTGGTATTAGAGGCAGATGGTAATAAGCACTGATTGATCTCGCTACTACTGCACCCACTCGAAGGCAAGGGCCAAGTCCGGGTCCCTGTGAGAAAGAGATTATATCTATGTCTTCCATCGGTGTTTTAGCTTTTTTCAGAGCCTCTGCTACTGTAGAGGCAGCAATCTTAGCATGATGTCTAGAGGCTTCCCTAGGATGAATCCCTTTCCCTTTTTCAGGTTGATATATTCGGCGTATATCAGAGAGAATTTCAGGGTTAATGTTTTCTCCAGCTGAGATTATGGAGACTCCGAATGTGTGAGCAGTAGACTCAATACCAAGACATGTAATGCCTAGTCTAGAGTCTTCGGGTTCTCCTGTAAAGGTTTCCAAGGATTTCAATTTGGGGTTTTACCTCCTGTTGAAAGTTTTCGAATGTTGCTTTTTCGAACATAGTTTCTTCTTCACTTGCAATATGATGCCTAGCTGCATATATTACTCCACTGCTCTTTTCAATATCACGATAAATCTCAGGTACAAATATAATAGCAGCAAAGCCAAAAATCTCTTCTCTACCTCTAAATATTACTGAATAAAATGAAAACCAGCTTTTTCGCGAGGTTTTCTGCTTGACCTCGATTCGCCTAACCTCTTCAAACTTTCTCTCAGATAGTAATTGCATAACTTCTTTCAGCATATCCATTCCAACAACCTTCTTATTAATAGACTTCAAGATAAAGTCAGATCTGAAAGCCTTCTTTAAGACCATACTCCAGTCAGAAGAGTGAAATGCAGATTTAGAGTTTACAAACATATTATTCTTTAATTCCTGTATTAGAATACTCTCTAATTTATCAGAATATTCTTGATGCCCAGCTATCTTCATATCCTTTAAAACCCGTAACAGGTTTTGGCAGAGGTTCTTAATAATCATTCGAAATAATTTATAATAGGGGGCAGATCTTAAAATAAAGGATTGAAGAAATCTATCCTTACTTCTGCTGAAATTAAATTTCTCATCCAAGCTACCGAAGATGAAGAAAAGGTTACAAAGAAAATTTCTGAAGTGCTTAAAATTCCTTTAGAGAAGTTTGAAAAGTCTTTGTTGGAAGGACACTTTGGAAACCCGATTACAGCCTTTAGAATACATCTGAGAGGAGAAATTGCGGATAATCTTGCAAGAGGATTATTAATTCTCTTTTTAGAAGATGAGAAAAAAAAACTACAATCAGAAATGCTGAATCACATAGATAAACATGGTTCATTATACTTAAGGATTGATAAGCAAAGTATCTTCAGCAATTGGCTGGCACAATCATCAATGGATCCAGTGAGAGTAAAAATGAAGCTTAGATTCAAAGCACTTGCTCCAAAAATGATAGAATCTTTTTGGAGGTTATTATCAATTCCAAACTAAATACAATTTGGTGAAATCAGAACTCAACAACTGAAAGTAGATGACATTACAATAATTTCAAAATAACTATAACTATTTATTACAAGTTTCTGCGATAGACATAAAGATATTTACTACTTATTAATCATTGAGAATTGTGCAGCCCATAACCCCTGAACAGATGGACAAGATAGACGCCAACAGTGAAAAACTTGGTATTCCACGCATATTACTTATGGAGAATGCTGGAAGAGCACTAGCAGAACATATCATTAATCATCTAAAAGAATTGGACTGGAGAAAAGTGGTGATAGTTGCAGGAAGAGGTAACAATGGAGGAGACGGTTTCGTAGCTGCAAGACATCTGGCTGGCCATGGTAAAGATATAACCGTGATTCTGCTTGGAAATAATGCGAAGACCAGCGAAGCAGCGTTTAACTGGAGTGGACTCAAGAATATGTTCAAGACAATAAAACTCCTGACGACAGATGATTCTTATTTCGAAAAAAAAATGAAATCGATTATATTGGAAGCAGATATAGTGATAGATGCTATCTTTGGTACAGGTATCAGAGGCTTGCCGCGGGAACCACATTCAATTGCGATGCGTCTGATTAACCAGTCAAAAGCTTACATCTTATCTGTAGATATTCCGTCTGGGTTAGACCCTCTGACCGGAGAAGTAAACAACATTTCAGTAATTGCGAACTCAACCGTTACATTTCATAGACTTAAGATAGGCCTTTTGAAACGTAAAGATGTTACTGGAGAAATTTTCTTGAAGCCAATTGGAGTGCCTCCAGAAGCTGAAGAAGGTGTTATGAATTGATTTTTGCGCAAGTTGAGGTTGGGCATATGGGTAATTTTAGCTACATAATCGGAGATGATAAAACTCATCTCGGAGTAATAGTTGATCCAGGTTTCGATATAGAAAAGGTTCTCGGTATAGCTTTACAGATGGAATTGAAGATAAAATACTTGATAGATACTCATGAACATCCTGACCACACTTCTGGAAATATGGATCTTTCACAAAAGACTGGAGCTAAGATAATAGCACATAAAGACGCGAAAATAAAAAAAGACTTGTCGGTTGAAGATGACGAAATTATTAGATTTGGAGAAACGAAGATTAAGGTGGTACATACACCAGGTCATTCACCAGGAAGCATTTGTCTATTAGTAGAAAACAAACTCCTCACAGGAGATACGCTCTTCGTTGGAGAATGTGGAAGAATAGATCTTCCAGGTGGAAATGCAGGAGATCTTTATCACAGCTTCTTCGATAAGATCTTGAAGCTTAGAGACACTGTTGAGGTGTATCCCGGGCATAACTATGGTCCAAAGCCATTTTCTTCAATAGGATTCGAAAAGAAACATAACTATGTCTTGAAACGAAGAACGAAAGAAGAATTCATTAGGTTTATGGGAAATCCTTAATCAGATTTGTTCTAAAGTAAATGTGAATCTTGCGCCTTCAAACTCTTTGGTTCCCACTCTTTCCCAATTAATCTTGAATGTTTTGTTTATCTGTTTACCCTTCACTATAACTTGACGGGGCAGTGCTTTGAAGAGTTGTTCTACCTTCTCCTTATTTTTAGTCACTAGCAGACTGCGTCTCCTTTTCATAAAATATTTCGTAGCCACACTCTTATGCTCGTATCCTTCTATAGATATCTCCTCACTTCCTATATCTAAAATAAACTGTCTTTTAGAAAACTTGATTACACCTCAATTTACTAATCAACATATTTGAGCAATCTCTACAATAGTAATATAAAGAATTTCAAAATCACTATATCTGATACGATGAAACTTTGAAAACGTTGCTTGCCAACATCTATTTTACAAAGCCCTTCAAAATCAATAAACCACAAGAAAACTCTAGAACTCCCGATGGTAACCTCCAAAAGTGCTTCATGATACAAATGAAGTGTTTTTTGTTAACGGTAGACAAATCTCTCTGCACACTTTTTCTTTATGGGTATAATAGTAAAATAGCATTGAAATAGTTAGAAACCATTATTGGCAATATGAATCTTGTTAATGGTCTTGGGAACAAGACCTTACTCGTTTACTCCAATAAGCTACTGCATCGTGAAGGTGGATAGATTCAAAAGATTTAACTTCTATAGAGGTAGCATTAGAGAACCTTGTCAAACATTCTCGAACAACATCCTCCGCAAATCTAGGTTTAGACTGTGCCTCTTGAATTTTTTCACCCTCATCTTCACGCTTTAGATGTTCTTTTGGGATAGTGGAAAAACATTCGCCCATTTTCCATGCAACATTATCAAAGTCTTGAATTTTACCACTTATCATTTTTAATGTTAATTCAGCTCGTTGCATGTGCCCTATTCCAACCATCACTTTACTGCAAGGGCAAGCAGTTATTCCGGTACGGCTAAAGATGTATTGAATGTTTCCTTTCTCTCCCATCTTGATTATTATGGGGATGAATTGATCTTGATATGAGTACCGGATTTCACAAATTATTTTGCAACCAGGCTGTGTTCTATTCACCTCTTTGCAAATGTCTCTCATTGAATATTCTATTCGCTCATTTTCGTTATTCTTCTGAATAGCAGCTACTAACCTACTCATATGGACACCACGTCGATTTTGGGTAGGAACAAGAATCGAATAGTTTATGGGGAGCATCCAACCTTTTCCTTTATGGATATGTGTCAAGTTACCTACACCGCCTAAGACGTTTACCTCAGCATATTCTTCATGAACATCTGGCAGCTCAGTTTTTCTATTCTTCATTTTCAAAGTTATCTTTGAATATGGATTCTTAAGCTTATTAAGTTCATATCAATAGTTTTGAGTTGCGTAATATATCCTTATTAGATGATAAAGATTGGTTACATAAACTCTATTAATAGAGGAAATGTTTTATCAGAACAAAATTAAATTCGGTAATGTTGATCTAATAAATCTTATCAGAAAAAAGCCCCAAAAAGGGAGGTGTATTTTGGAGATTATACACCTAGAGTATCCGCGACATCTTTAAGATCTAATTCTTCTAATCTATCTCGAGTAGGTATACCCGTCTTTGGATCCCAACCTACATATGTATAAAAATCATCTTTCACTTTCTCCCAGGCTACTCTATCAATTGGATTGCCACGCCTATCAGGATTATCAAAGAAGTATTTGCTAAATGTATCATTTTCCCGTCGTCTGCCCATCCTGACCATAATCGCTCTTTCAAGAGCGACAATCCGTGCTGAATCCTTCATAAGATCATCAGTTGTTTTTTCTATTCCAGTAGCAGCTGAGAACATCTGAGCCTCGACAGTCAGATCTCCGAGCTGTCCTTCTTCTTCTCCTTCCCCAAAAACGGGGTCTACAACTAAAATTGGGAAGAACCAGTCGCAGAAACCTATTGAATCATTCATACATCCACGAGTATATGCAACTGATGCAGCTTGTGCTTTACCATCATAATTGAATGGGTTAGCCGACTCCGCGTTACCGTAAATATGTTCTGAAACCGCTTGTGAACCGTAAGGCCCCCGAGTGAAACTGACATTGGAATATGGATCTCTAGAACCCATCGCCCACATCAACTGTCCAATAGGATTTGGAAGGCCTGTTGGATCACCTGGACCCCTAGTCGTATTTCCTATGTAGAACCAATGCTGTCTCATTCCATGTGCTACATACCTCTCTTCATAGAGTTCCCAGACTCTATTACCAAATTTCTCTTTAAGTTTTTGAGCTGCTCTGTGTAATCCTTCAGCCAATAGCTCTCCAAACTCTCCTTCACGATTAGCTATCATTCCGAAGAGCTTATCAGCAAACTCTTTACTCCCCATTTCTTGAAGAGGTATACCTGTATTCTCTTCAGTAAAAATGCGCTCTTTAAAGCCAGCGTGAAGCCAAGAAAGAATCCCAGTCAATTCATAAGAATTAATTGTTAACTCATCCGCCAACCTTACTCCATACCATGTAGTTGCGTCTTGTGGCCTATCAGCGAAATCAGGATGAGGAGGCGCAACAGGCCCTACACCTTCCCAGTTATTATACATCTGCAAAGAAACACATTGCTGTTGACCAGGAGGACTACCAGGAACATCGAAGTATCCTCTGCAAGCAATTTGACAACCATAACAAGCATCTGTTCGCTTAACGTATGCAGTTAATATCTGTGGATTACCACCATATATCCCACCAGGCCCGCCAAATGGAGGGATAACTGGAAACGCTTTATGCCGAAGCATCTTACGTATTTTATATGCGGTTTCCATCATTTTTTGTGGATTTGCAACTCTTACCGCACCTGTACCCCTTACCGCAATTGCTTTCAGATTCTTGGAGCCCATTACACCTCCAAATCCTCCTTGACCTGCAGCGTCACCTGAATCGTGAAGTATACAGGCGATTCTACTACTATTTTCTCCTGCAGCACCTATCATTACAGTCCTAATATTTATGGCATCATATCTTCCAGCTTCAGGTTTTTCAGACATGTCGGGAAAAGAACCTTCCTTCGCAATATCTGCCGCCAACCTCTTCTGTCCTTCTATGGCGTTTAACCCCCAATAATTACTTGCACTTCTTATCTCTACGGATTCATCGCGTATCAAAAGGTATACTGGTTGACTTGCTTTTCCGTGAACGATAACCCCATCATATCCGGCAAACTTAAGCTCTGCACCCCAATGACCACCTATAGCAGATGAGGAAGGATATTCATTAGGATGAGAAGGGGCAAGTGCACCAACATTCCATCTCCCATTCATAGGAGAATTTGTACCAGTCAATGAACTAGGTGCAAATATTAGTCTATTTTCAGGATCAAGAGCCTTTGTTCCGATGGGTACATCATCCCATAACACTTTTGCCTCTAATCCTCGTCCTCCCAGAAATTTTGGAAAATACTTATCAGAAGGAACTTTGGTGATTTTTTCAGATGTGAGGTCCACATCCAGAACTTTTCCAACCCAGCTATACCAATCTGCCATGAGAATTCATCACTATGATACTATTTAGTTCATTTATCGGCTATATAAAAGATATCATATAATGAAAATCGGTAAACCTAGATATTACCCATTACACATAATTACTCTTAAACCAGTTGATTGTTAGGTTATGGAGATTTGTTTTACCTCCTATTCGCACTTCTAGCTGCCGTTGCAAGTATCTTAAGCGGAGCACTTGCCTTGCACCCAAGGTTTAGGGAAATAAGCAAAAGATATGCCGTGGCACTAGCTTCTGGCATAGTTGTTTCAGCCGCATTTCTGGAACTTCTTCCCGCAAGTGATGTAGAGAATAATGCCATCTTTGTGGTCTTGGGGTTTTTTACATTCTATTTTGTTGAGAAAATCATAATGTTGCATACGTGCGGTGAAGAGGAATGTGAATCTCACACTATGGGTTGGACAGCAGTTGCAGGCATGGCATCAGATAATTTAATTGACGGAGTCGGTATTGCTATAGCTTACTTAACAGATCCCTCATTTGGATTGATAGTCACAGTAGCCGTTGTCGTTCATGAAATACCTCAAGGGATGGCATCAACCGTTTTGATGCAGAAAGAAGGATATAATACTAGAAAAATACTGACAATATTAGGCTTCGCAGGTTTAACTTATCCTATAGGAGCATTACTCTCAACATTTATCCCTTCAGACATGTATGTAGCAATTATTGCATTTGTTGCTGGTGACTTCATCTATATAGGCGCTGCAGATCTTCTAGGCGAAGCTCATCGACGGTTCAGCTATAAAGTAGTAATTGCAACAATACTAGGTGCAGTATTTTTTGTAGTTGTTGAAACACTGATCTAAAACTATTAACAGTGGCTTATTAACCAGCACCTACAATAAAAAGAGGTAGGCGGTCGTCGTCCAGTCTGGTCTAGGACATCAGCTTCCCAAGCTGGTAACCCGGGTTCAAATCCCGGCGACCGCACCTAAATGACTCTACAAACATTTAACTCGAAGAGTTCGTTAGGATAACATGAGCGGTCGTCGTCCAGTCTGGTTAAGACATCAGCTTGCCAAGTTGGTAACCCGGGTTCAAATCCCGGCGACCGCACCATTTTACCGAAAAGGGCCACTAACAGTAAATTAAAAAATAATTAATATAAATATTCAATAAATCTACGCTAAAATATATTCTTTTAGCGATGAGTAAATCTATGACTAGAGATAAATTATATGATTTAAAACTTTTTGAAAATAGAAACTTTTTAACAAAACTCAGCTATCCGTAGAAATCTCTTTCGATTTGAATTCCATTATTTTTAAATTGCGTCTGACTGGGATTCTTTCTTGGCTTCACGAGATTTACGATATACAAATGCTAGGATAGCAAGCGCTATTACTGCTATAACGAGAGCTTGGTATACCGCATTCCCAACTCCTTCTCCGGGTATAGTCATGGTCGTTGTCACTGTAGGTGTAGCTGTAGTTGTTACTGTGGCTGTATCGGTGGTTATGACCATGGTCGTAGTCGTTGTTTCAGTAGCTGTGGTTGTTACAGATGGAAGTTTTCCGGAGACCGCATAATTAAGGAATGAAAGGTGGGGCAGATCAGAAGTGAACATCACTTCGTCCGCGGTATCCTCCAGCTCTTGCGTACTGGATATAATTGACCATTCTCCCTCAAAAATTCCCAAGATTCCAACCGTTGTCTTTTCAACTCCGTTTTCTTCCATCCAAATCTTTGAAATTCCAAAGTTTATTTTGGCGAACATAAGGTCTTCAGCAGACAAATTGCTGGTCGTAATCATAATATAATTGTGTACTGTACCAGGAGCATCAACGTCCCCAGGTTTCTCCTCAAGTACCTCTATTATCACCTCTACCTGTTCTACTGAATTGGCTGCTCCAAGCTCTAACGATCTTATCAAGAATCCTGATTCCTGATTAAGTGAAACCGTCAAGACAGTGCCATTATCTATCGAGGGGATTCCTATCACTGCTCTGTTGTCCGATTGCTCAATTGTTACTCCTTCCTGAGAGAATGCTACTGTTGGTATGGAGAGCATAAAGAATCCGGCCAGCAGCAAAATAATTAGAAATCTTTGTCGATTCACGATACACTATCAGATATCCAAGCATATATCTTTTCCTATTCCCTGTTTAGATGATGTCATGTAACCATAAAATTAATTCACATAAATGGCTACATATTTAACACGTCTTAATCGTAGCCTTGTACTATCAACACTTCCAGCATTTTCTTCCAGATGCCTTTCTCATCCCAACCTTCAACCTTCTCCAATCAGTTGTGTATCAGTACTTGCACTGAGTCTTTTGGGGATCATTTCATTGGCACCTTTGATCAAAATGTTGAGTATCACATTGAGGTGTGCCTATAGAACGTTTATATTCATCAGTAAAACACCTCAAACTCTAGATAATACATTGAGATATTCAAGAATCAAGATTATTATGGTTCTTTTCCTATTGACATTAGTCATTCAACTACCTTTGTCCTTTGGGCAGGATAGTGATGATATAAATCCAAAAGGTTCTGCAATAAACCTCGTAGTAGAACGTTTTTCCACTGTGGAAAATCCCATTGGGTTATCCTGGAAAGCCACAGAGTTTTTAGTTTCGGTAGCAGATGGTGAAGATACAAAGCTATATGCACTATCTTCGGATGGCGAAACTTTAACACCGTTTGCACCATCTTTCTCAGGTAAAGGAAATATATACTTAGCAGTCTCCGACGATATTTCCGGATTCAAGTTAAGAGAAATCTACCTCAACTCTGGAGACACTATATACCACAGCGATCAGCGAGGCACCAATATCCAACCATTCGCAACACCTGTTCCAGGGATAGACGTCACTCACATAATCTTCGATGAATTCGGATACTGGGGGTCCAATTTGATTGCCTCAACTGCGGATGGAGGCATCTGGATGATAAGTTCGAATGGCGAAACTTCAAAGATAGTTACTTTGGACGATTATCCTCTTAGCATCGCACCGGGTCCAGATGAATATGGATTGTTTACCGGCAACCTTTTAGTTGCTTTAAGGGACAGCCAAAAAATTGTAGGTATAGATCCCAATGATCATCATGTCAAAACTCTATTCGAATTCACTGATGAGATACCTAGACTTGTACTAGTAATTTTTCCTTTCAGTAACATGTACTTTACCGACACCATTGGAAATTCGATATTCACGATACCTCAGGACGCTTTCACCAAAACCAGCCGGTTTGTAATAGTCCTCACGGAGAATAAAGATGGAAAAACAGGTTCTATAAAGGTAATAGAGGCCACAAGAAAAGAAGTTAAAGTGATAGATGAATTTACTGACATCGAGAACCCATCTTTCGGTGGAGCCGTCTTTGTCCAGGAAGAAGAAGTCTCCAATGCTCCGGAGAGAAAGGTTGAGGAAGATGCTTTCCGGTTAGATCCTATATTGTTTGGTACCACAGTCACAATTATCATCATAGCCATTACATCAATAGTATTCTGGAGATTCCGACGGCGTTAAATCCTGAGATCTTCTAAACTCACTATAAAACGAAACTGATTACCCACAGCAATATCTCTGAATTATTAGTGGATATAGAAAATATGTCCTAATTCTGGGGCCACATGTGACTTGTGTATAAACGGACTTTACCGAGTCTTCTAACAGTATTAGCCAGCTGTCCCGAAATTGAGGTGAGATATCATTGAGTTGCAATTTTAAAAAAAAATTTAATATATCCTAATGTATCTTAGTATACCTTGACATGGTATGTAGGGTTGTGAAACGCTAAGGATGAAGAGGACGCTCTACCTTTTCTTGCTACCAACTGTTGCTGCGCTTCTATTGGTTGAAGGTTACCCTGCAATCTACTCGCTATATCTGAGCGTAACCCAATTCCCAGAACCAGCTTTCGTGGGAGCGGACAACTATATTCAAATGGCAACTGATCCCGTGTTTTGGGAATCTTTACGAGTCACACTACTATACGTTTCTTCTAGCGTCACCTTAGCTTTCATCATAGGATTGGCATTCGCATTATTCCTCTTTCACGAAAAGAGGCAGAATAGAATACTTCACACTATCCTGATCCTGCCTATAGCAGTGTCACCATTGATAGCAGGGTTACTCTGGTCCCCATCGGCAATCTGGGACGATATCAACGTCTTCCTCAAATTCGTTCTGGGTCTACCTACAATAATTATGACGAATCCGAACTTCGCAATGACTCTTATGATCATATCTGAATCTTGGCTGTGGGCTCCACTCTTTATGCTGGTATTTCTAAGCGTACTTCAATCGATACCTAAAGAGATACTTGAAGCCGCCGAGGTGCACGGTGCATCGACATTTCAAATTTTTGGACGAATTACATTTCCTCTGATTATACGTTCTCCGGTGGTGGTGATTATAGTGGCGATAAAGACGATCGATACGTTCAGATCATTTGAGATACCATTTACATGGATAGGTTGGATCGGACAAGAGAAATTAGGTTCACCTATAGATACTTTGAGCGTTATAATGTACAAGATGATGATCTTCCCAATATACGAATTTCCAATTTCATATGTTGCCACTATATCTTTGACACTTCTGGTGATAAGCCTAATTGTAACCGCTGTGATACTAAGAGTCGGACGCATACTTTGGGAGACGACCTAACCTTGGAAAAGAGAAAAGGATGGAAGTCCAAGATGGTGAGATATCTGATATACACACTCATCATATTGTACATAATTTGGCCGCTCTCCATCATGATAGAGGAGAGCTTCAGAATCGATTTAAGCCCGTTCTTCGCGGGAAGAGGAGTAACATTCGCAGGCGGTATACCCTTCTATAGCGGAGGCTTCAACCCAAGCCTAATCAACTATTGGGAAGCATTCACCCTCGAAGCATTCCCCCGACTGGTCCTAAACAGCGCCATTATCGCAGTAGCCAGTGTAGGAACAAGTCTACTGATAGGTACACCTGCAGCGTATGTATTAGCAAGGCACAAGTTCAGGGGAAAAGGTCTACTGGAGTTTCTAGTTCTGAGTCTACGCACCATTTCACCCTTCGCAGTGATTATACCCTTCTATGTTATTTATGGACGGACCGGGCTCTGGGATACGTATCTAGGTATGATGCTGGTCTACTGGGTGATTAATCTCCCAGTTATCGTGTGGATGATGAAAGGCTTCTTATCAGATATACCGAAGGATATATGGGAAGCGGCAGTCTTGCACGGCGCCTCAGAATTCACCATACTGCGTAAAGTGGCGTTGCCTCTTGTCGTACCAGGTTTGATCGCGACAGCCGTGTTCGCATTTGTCCTAACTTGGAATGAGTTTCTTTATGCGTCGATCTTGACAGGACCAGTGACAAAGACCGTGACCAAAGGAATATGGTTCGGAATGAGTGAAGCGGCTGAAACATTCAAAGTAGTGGAGTGGGACGATATAAATACAGCTGGTACGCTTGCGTTCATACCAGCAATCACGATGATAATCCTCATAAGAAAATATCTAGTCCGAGGGTTTACAATGGGATCTTCAAACTAATTTATTGTGTAATCACACAATGCTCTTAAAAATACGAATTCATTATCCCTGTCTTCCTTCTTTTCTTGACCAATACTTCAGTCGTCAACTCGGTAATGATATTTTTCAATTATTACAAGAAGAGGTATGCTGACTAGAGAAAAAGCCGCCATCACAATAAATCCATTAGTAAATCCCGCATTAAAAGAATCATGGCTCGAAACTACAAGGCTGCCAAGCCAAGGCCCAACAGTAAAACCTGCAAACCTAAACATACTTCCAAATCCCATTGCCAATCCACGATTAGAAACATTAGTTCCACGAGCAATATTCACGGTAGCACTCATAAAAGCCAACGAAAATCCAATACCGAAAAAAGCCATCATAAGCAGCAACCATCCTCCATCTGAAGATAAAACAAATCCAATGGTGGACATCGCCATAAGCAGTAATCCCCATTCCATGAAACGGGTGATTCTTTGTGTGCTATCGATAAGGCGGCCGAATGGGAGTCGCCCGAATGCCCCGGTAATCGCTTGAGTAGTGAAAAGGGCACCTATAAAAAACTCATTAAATCCAAGAAACCTGACATAAAGAGGAGCTAATACCCCAACACCTGCTAGCAGGAGGCTAAAACAGAAAATCGATATCCAACCTGTCCAAATAACTCCGCTACGATAAATCTTGGTAGGTTTCAAAGAAGATTCAATAAAATTTTCAGTGGTATTCCCAATACGATGAGGTCTTGTTGCAATAACAATAACGATGGCTATCATTGGTAGCACCGCAGTCGCTAGAAATGTATCTCTATAACCCATCTGTATAATTAGCAATGCTCCCGCTATTGGACCAGCTGCAAAGCCCGCCTGAATAGCCGCATTAAATACTCCATACGTTTTACCAAGATTGTCTGTGGATGATATATCTCCCACATACGCAGATATTGAAGCATCGAATAGTACAGTTCCTGCACCGGCAACTGCGAAGCTTAATATTATCTGTAATGGATCTGTAGCAATCGACATATATGCTAGAGAGCCTGCCCAAAAAAAAGAACCTGCGATAATGGGTACATGTCTACCTATTCGATCCGAAATAAAACCTGCTGGAACTGATAAGAGAACGCCTGTCAATCCAAGGACTGAAGCTGCATAACCAACCTCAAGAATTGAAGCACCAAGTTTTTCTTCCATAAAAACTGGAATAAATGGTCGTTGCAAGGCAAAGCTGAAGAATACTAGGAAAGTAACTACATTTAATGACACTAGGGGTTTTAATAAAATTTTGTGAATATTTTTATCCACCCTTTATCAAAACCCATATAACCGTTTATCATTCAACTTTATAATTACTATTTATACTACAATGATTATTTTGAATAATTGTGCTGGATCCAAAACCTTCAATAACACGGAACCCTTACTTAAAGATATTAAAAAAATCTTCCACAAAAAGACATGAAAAAGAAGGTATAGATGAAATAATATTTGAACCCTTTAATAATCAAGGAGCAACAAAATATTCTGAAAATACTAAAACCGCCATCAGTAAAGAAAGTTTTGACCGAAGTCTCCAAAATGCTAAAAGAACATTTAGGCAATCAAACTGCTCTTAACCAGATAAGTATCAACTGGGCTAGTGATCCTTTCAAAGTTCTGATAGGCACCATATTATCACATAGAACTAAAGATGAAATGACTTCAAAAGCTTCCGAACAACTCTTTATGAAATTTAGTACACCCTCAGACCTTGCAAAAGCCAATGAAGAGGAAGTTCAGAATCTTATCCGTTCAACTGGATTCTATAGGGTGAAAGCTAGACGGATTAAGGAAATTTCCCACTTAATTCTTGTTAAATTTAACGGTAAGGTTCCTGAAGATATGGAAAGTCTTTTGTCATTACCTTCAGTAGGTCGCAAAACAGCTAATTGTGTACTTGTCTATGGTTTCAAAAAGCCTGCCATACCTGTTGATACACATGTTCACCGCATATCAAATCGTCTAAACCTCGTCCAGACTAAAACTCCAGAAGAAACAGAATTTAAATTGACAGAGATAGTTGATAAAAAGTATTGGTTGAATCTTAATGACCTATTTGTAAGATTCGGAAAGGCTGTGTGTAAACCAATTGGACCCAAATGCATAATGTGTAATCTCCGAACACACTGTGCATACTACATTTTGAAGGTAGAAAAATCTTAGTAACACCAAGCTCTTAGAGGCTTAGAAGCATTCTTCTCAATATACTTCATTACCTCTCCAGCATTCGGAGCATAAAGAAACTCTTCCTTTCCACCAGGTAAATATATACCTAATTCATCATTAAAAATACAATCAGTAGTATTGATACAATACTTTTGATTAGATTTGATTAAGGAATGCACAGTTGAGATAAAGATGAAACTATCACCTTCAGAATCTTTCTTGAATCCCAATAACCTCACTCCTTCATCTAAATCAAGAGAATCAATTACCTTTGTCAATTCTTCGATATTTTTTATTTGTCTCTCAAGGTATTTTTTTCGCACATCAATCTATAATACGAGGAATCACTTATCGATAACGTTTCAGAAGATATATCTATGAAATCCGAATTCTTATGAACACTCTAGTTGAATGGGCTAGTGGGGCAATAAACTGAAATTATATAATACCTTATCAGGTGAAACTGAAGAGTTTCAACCACGCGAAAATGGTACAGTGAAGATATTTGTATGCGGTCCCACAGTTTATGACAGCATCCACTTAGGTCATGCTCGAACATACCTAGTTTATGATGTTCTTGTCAGATACCTAAAGTTGAAGGGATTCAAAGTAATCCTTATTGTAAACATAACAGATCTTGATGACAAAGTATTTGAAAAAGCTGAATGGAAAGGAATAGATTTCAAAGAGTTAGCTAAGAGATATACCCAAGAATTTATGATGGGATTAGAAAAACTCAAGATAAATAGTATCAATGCATTCCATAAAGCATCTGATTACCTTAACGAAATAGAATATCAAATAGACCATCTTATCAAAAAGGGGTATGCATATCAAGTGGATGGAGACATTTTTTTTGATGTATCCAGTTTTCCCAACTACGGATCACTATCCAATCAAACACCTCAAGAACTAATGCTTAGACGTCTAAATTTAGATCCTAAAAAGCGAGATCAAAGAGATTTTCTCCTCTGGCGAAGCTGGATTGGAAAAAACCCAAATTTTAGGAGTAAATTCGGTATTGGACGACCAGGTTGGCATATTGAAGATACAGCAATATCCATATCTATTTTCAAAGGAGGTTACGATATTCATGGCGGAGCATTAGATCTGGTTTTTCCACATCATGAGTCAGAAATTGCACAAGGTGAATCCATTATTAGTCAACACCCATTTGTGAGATACTGGGTTCACACAGGACTACTTTTTTTAGAAGGTGAAAAAATGTCCAAATCGTTAGGCAATATTATTTCATTAAAAGATTCTCTTGATCAATTTGATCCTGACATCCTGAGACTTTACCTTCTTTCGCGTCATTACCGTGAAACATTCAATTTGAAAAGAAATGAGATTAAAGAATTTGAAAGTCAAGTTATTCTAATCCGAAATATAGTTACACGATTAACTAAAAGAATGATTGAATTCAAAAGGATCCAAAATAATCTCCATATAAAAACACTGTTCAAAAACCATATCAACAATTTTTATATATCCCTTGAGAATGATCTTGATATTCCAAAGGCTCTTAACGCACTAATATTTTTGTTAAGGGCGGTAGATAAGAATATGGCAAGTACAAATCAGAATTTACTAAATGAAGTTCTTAAAATGCTTACAATACTGGGTCTCGAGTTTTCTTCTGGTGAGAAATAATGGATTCTTTAAGCAAAATAAAGCAGTTTGAAGAAAATGAAAACACTTGGTTTTCCTTTTTTTCTGACTCCCAAGATATGGGATATGCTCAGATACTCATAAATGAAAATTTTGCAAATGACATTTTATACAACCATGCTACTAGTATCAATTGTTCAGCTCAAGAAGCTGTTGAAGTTCTACATAGAGTAGCTTCTCGATTTAGAAGAAAAAGAATCACGCAATGTTTCTTTTTTACACCCCTCACATCTCCAAGTGATTTCAAAGAAATACTAGAAAATAACGGATTTAAGGATTTGGGTCATCTTCATGTTATGGAATATACAGGTCTAGAAACTAATTTGCAGGAAAATAATATTCTGACAAAAAGGGTCGGTATGGGAGCTATGAAAAAATGGGTCAGGATCTTTACAAATTCTTTTGATATTCCACTTTCTCAAGTTCAGGAACATACCGTTCGAAATAGAATTCTTTTTCCACGCTCTGACATTGAATTCTATATCGCATATATCCGAGGAAAGGCCGCTGGTTGTGCTGCACTGTACTCTAAAAATAATGTAGGAGGAATTTATGCTCTAGGAACTCTCAAGGAGTTTAGAAATCAAGGTGTTGCATCAAGTATACTGAATACTATTGTAAAACGATCAAAGGAACTAAAAAATGATTCTCTAATTCTACAATTTCTTATGAAGGATAAGGATAACTTGGAAAGCCTTTACCGAGAAAATGGATTCGAGAATGTTTATTCAAAGACAATCTATCTATTAAAATAAACTCGTATGGGACCGCCCGGATTTGAACCGGGGACCTTTCCCGTGGTTTGAACACCAATTCGGTTATCAGCATCGCCATGGAAACATTACCATCGCCATTCGAACGCTCCTAGGCCTGAGATCACTCAGTTAACCATGCTGAGCTACGGTCCCATACCTGCTCATTCTTTGAGAGTTCTGTTTTAACTTTACTCTTAACTTCAGTAATCAGATTGTTTAAGACCAGATCTCTGATTAAACTTCTTTCCTTTTTTCATCACAAAATCATAATCTAATTCATTTTATCTTTAAGATTAGATATACTATATCGATTGATTTTTTAATCTAAAGAATTAATGATTATTTTGAAGATAGTTTGGAAACGACAAAAGATGACCTCTTAAAAAAATATGTAGTAAATGGTGCAAAAGCCATTTTTAAAAAAAAGTTAGTAGATATTGGTGAAGGAAATGTTAGTATTAGAGTGCCTAATAAGATGGAGTTTCTTATGACTCCAACGTTCAACCAATACGAAAGAATGACAAAAGATGATGTCATTCACCTAACTTTTGATGGTGAACAACTAAGTCAGGGAAAAAAAACATCAACCGAATATCGGTTACACTCAGGAATTTATCGTATCCGTCAAAATGCAAATTGCATTATCCATACTCATTCCCCATATGCAACTATGCTTTCTATTCTAAGGAGGGATATTCCAATCTTAATGGAAGAAATGGTAATCTTGTTAGGTGGTCCAATCAAAGTATCCGAATTCGCAATCGCACACACAGATAATATAGCCAAAAAAGCAGTTAGAGCTTTAAACAAAACCAACGGGATCCTTTTGGCTAATCATGGAGTTTTAGTCTGTGGTAGAAATATGTTACATACAGTAAAAATGGCTGAAGTTGTCGAAAAAATGGCCCAGATATATTGGGGAGCGCTACAAATTAGTGAACCTTATACAATATCAAAGGAAGCATGTGTTAAACTGATGGATGATTTTAATTCTAACTTTTCCACATATTGATAATATAAAAATCAAACCTTATCAAAAATTATTTGATATTTAGCGCCGGGGGTGGGATTTGAACCCACGAGACCATTACGGTCACAGGCTAACCGGCTTTGTTTCCAGGCTTAAGCTCCAAATGGATCTGCGCCCTACCAAGCTAGGCGACCCCGACATCTGTTGTTTTCTTGGTCTTCCAGAGTCTGGGGTAAGTATCTTGCTTCATTATTACTCTTCTGGTTTTAGCCACTACTCCTTTTTCACACTCTTCAATCTCAGTTGCAGACATTGTTGCCTCACCGATTGCTATAATCTCCATCTTTAACGTGTACAAGGCAATAGTGTCACCCTTACGTAAATCTTGTGATACTTGAAGAACACCTGGAACTGCCAGTTGGGCTCCGTGGCATATAGCTGATACTGCAGAATCACGAATGACTATCATTTTTAATGAGGATAACATTTTTTCAACTGGCTGGATTAAACGAATTAATTTATCTTCAGATTTGTTTTCCTTCCACTCGTAGACTGCATCATACAAATCATGCATTCTAACTAGTCCATCCTCTTCTTTTAGATTGCTTACCTTAGTTCTTCTCAGCTCTATCATTGTTGCTCCTGGACCAAGAACTTCACCGATATCGTATACGAGCTTACGTATGTATGTTCCCGCTTGACAAAGGACTCTAAAGAGGATGAGTTGCCCCTTATTCTCTAGAATATCTAAATCATATATCCACCTTCGTCTGGTTTGCCTCTTCACAGAAGACTTCTGGGGGGGACGTTGTAATATTTCTCCTGTGAATTCCTTGAATACCTGATTCAGTTTCTCCTCATCTACGTTACTATGTATCCTAGCTAACCCAACATATTCTTTGGGGCCAATCAATAATACAGACAATGCTTTAGTCGCTTCACCTAGACCAATTGGAAGTAGACCTGTAACAGCTGGGTCGAGTGTACCACTATGCCCCGCCTTTTCTTTCTTCAGCATATTTCTAACCCATGCTACAACTTCATGGCTGGTAGGTCCAGCAGGTTTATCAAGCGGAATGAATCCATAATCTAAGATATCATCTAATGTTCTTTTATCAGGGTGTGTTCCATATTCTTCACTGGTTTCCTCTGTATCGATTATTAGTAACTCCTCCTTTATTGAGGATAATTTAGATAAAGTACTGAGATGCTTTGAAGACAATTTCAATCACTTGGTTCTTAGAAAGGCTGTTTGTATCTAAAACTAGATGAAAGACTGATAGGTCTTCATCAATTTTGAAACCATATATTTTTCTATAAATAGCAATATTTTCAGAATCTCTTTTCTTCACTATCTTCTCTGCTTCTTTATATGGGATTTTGTCACGAGAAGCCAACCTTTTAGATCTACTATTGGGTGACGCTTTCAACCATATTTTTACACCTTTCGTTGAAAGCCATGGTGCAGTATAGCTGGTTACAACTACTCCGCCTTCTACAATTGACTCTACTAACTTTTCGTCCACTTCACGGTCAAACTGGTAAGACTTCTTACGATCTTCAAGGAATCTCATTCCGTTCTCAGTATCCCACCAATTAGCCCCAGATGATTGGTAGCCTTTTGAAACTGCCATTTCCTTCAAAATGTCTCCTCCACAGAGATAATTCATACCATATTTTTCAGCGATTTTAATAGCTATAGTCGTTTTTCCTGAGGCCGGCATACCTGAGATTATGAAAGACTTCAAGTATATCTTTCTCTGGTGCTCTAGCCGGTCATCCCTGTACCGGTTATTTTCGTAATAACTCCATTAAAAGATATTGATGATATGAAGTACCACCAGAAAAAGTTGAGATTTACACCATAAATTATACCTAAGCTGGGATTCGAAGTTAAAAGTGGAATTGCTATGGGCGAATATGCCATAATGGTTTCGTACCCGAAGGCGCCAATTAAGATCCACCAAACTCCGAAGAAAGGGAGCATAAAATACATAGATGTCTTCAAATTCTGTGTCATCATCTTCATCTGCATCTCATTCATCTTTTTCTGTTTCTTCTTGAGCTTCACTTCCTTTTCTTTATCTTTACTCATCATGGCTTTTCGAAGTTCGGCGTTGAATTCCCTCACTTCCTTCTGGACACGTTTAGTTTTCTCAATATCGGTAAACCGCTTTCTTACTAATGAAGAGATAAGATTCACCATAATAGCAAGACCCGCAATAAGCAATGTAGCAATAGGTGGCTGATATAAGGTCGAAGCAGCTACCAACGGTTCAAACAACTAATTCACCTCTAATGCTGCTGCGGCAATTGAAGCAGCTTTATCAGGATTTCCTTCTGTATTTTGAATATACATTATTGCTGCGCCTGTCATTACAGCTAGACAACTCAACATATTTTTAGCTATATCTAATTCTTCTAGGACTTCAATTTCAGTAACATGGTCACGGCGTCTGGAAGTATCTTTAAGTCGACGTGTAATAATCTCGCCAGGTTGAGCTATTACTAAAAAAATATGTGTAGGTGAAAGTGCCGTAGCAACATCATAAGGAATACCAGGCCAGAAACCATCATTCGTCTTAATAAAGAGATGAGTATCAACTAATAGAACTTCTGTATTCATTTTCGATATCTTGTTAGAAGCAGCTACCTGCAATTTCTTTTGTTGAGCAACTGATAGCTTCCGCATATCATCTCTATCCTTCACACCTATTTTTTCAGCTTCTTTCATCATAACGGAACCAAAGACAATATACTTAGTACGCACCCCTTTATCATGCAGTATCTTCTTGACTTTATCCACAATTGTAGTCTTTCCAACACCTGGTATGCCTACGATAATCACTTTCTTGGTATCCATTTTAAACTACACTTATTTGAGTACAGAGAAGATTGAAGGGTATATCTAAAAAGTTTGCTTCTCTACGATTTACCCAATAAATTAGCTAAAGCTGGTGCTTGTGTTTCTAGTTGTTCCTTCATTAGTGTCTGATAGTACTGCAGAGTGATACTCGTCATTAAAAGTAGGCCAATACCTGATCCAAATGTACCTAAGAGGTCAGATACAGATGCGAGAAGCCCAATAAATATACCTCCTAAAATCGTGATTACAGGTATATATCGTGAAAGTATTGCTTGAACGGATACACCCGACCGTCTAAATCCTCGTACTTGCACATCAGCACCGAGAAGATTTTTCGCTACATCCTTCGGTGAAAGACCTCCTATTTCGACCCATATTCTAGCAAACAATACCGACAGAATTACAAAGAAAAGTATGTATCCAATAGCCCGAATAGGATCTTGAAGGGTAGTACCTATAGTTCCTGGTGAAGAAATATAGTACATTAAACCACCATTAGGACCTGCTGCAACGTCTGTAGCATTGTAAGTAGCGAAGAAATTGAGAATCGTGTTACCATTGTCAGAATTAAACCTGCTCCACATCATCTGTGCCCAGAACATAAAGTTTGCAAATAATGCTGAAACAAGGATAACAGGTATGTTTGATACATATAGCAGTTTTATGGGGTATGTACCTTGGAATCCTCGGTATTTTGTTGAGGTAATGGGTATCTCTATCCTTATTCCCTCAATATATATGATCACAAGGATGACTGCTATTGTTACTATTAGACCGAATAAGCTTGGCAGATTATTAGGTCTAAATAGAGCAAAATCCCATGTCCCACGAATGACTGAGTCTATAATGAACGGGATGACCCCTAATGGTCCTTCTCCGGATGGAACGAGACTAAATATATTCCACAAAACCTGCTGTGCTACACCAGCCATAATGAATAGGCTTACACCACTTCCCAAACCCCATCCCTTCTGAATAAGCTCATCAAGTAGAATAACAAGGATACCAACAATAAATAATTGGGTTAAAATGAATGCCATAGTCTGCAAAGTCAAATCCGGACCATATATCCCACTCAGAATGAATGCAGATGCCTCAACTAGAATTACGATAAGTGTCAGAATCTTGGTAGCCGACGAGAATAATGCCCTGTCTTCAGGTTTCTTGAAGTCAAGCTTTATGATCTCAGAACCCTTTAGCAACTGAAGAATAAGTCCTGCTGTAACTATGGGTCCAATACCTAGTTCCATAAGAGTTCCACGCTGGGAAGCAAATATTACACGGCTAAATGCCAAAGGATCTTGGCCGTCAGTTCCAACACCATATAGAGGAATCTGTGCCATTGTCAAGTAAACAATGAGTACTATACCTACCCACATGAGCTTTTCTTTGAAAGACGGTTTTCTAGTTGGTTTAGGTACTTCAGGTAGGACTGTTGCAATACTTTTAACAAAGCTCCTGAAAGCACCCATTTGATACTCTACCTTGACTCTATACTTCCGCCTGCTTTTTCTATCTTAATCTTCGCATTTTTAGAAAAATTTGGCACTATTATTTTGAATGCTCCTTTTACTTGGCCCTGACCTAGTAGCTTATCGTAACCCAACTCATCGAGGTTAATGATGGATAACTTACCTTTTCCATTTGCTTGACTCGATGCAAAATCGTCAATTTGACCAACATTTATCCATTGTCTCGTAATCGTCTGATTAGGAGGTGTGAAACCCTTAGCTCCAAAATGATCAGGATCGTACTTTACAGTCCAAGTCCATTTATGTTTGAGTAGACCTGCTTTTCCAGAACCACCTTTCATACCTGTTGACCTATGTTGCCCTACTTGTCCCCATCCATGAAATCTTGTTCCACGTTGCTTTCGAATTTTTCTTAGTCTGGTAGGCATATTTTGACCCTTCACCCTCGCCTGTCGGTTATCGTATTAAGTCATTTCGGTATAAATACATTGGACCTATAACATCTTCTCAACTATCTTTGGCAGATCTGGATTTTCACCCAAGATACCCCCTTGATTATAGTTTCTCCGTATAGATCTCTTAAACCCACCTCTAGGAGGTGATAGAGCAAAAGATGGCTTTATTTCCTTAAGATTTTGGAGGACTACTTTTGACTGTGATAGATCCTTGGCAAGACTATCCAGATTCTCATATCCTAACTTATTCAGGTCTTCTTGTTGAAGAGGTTTCCAACCTTCTTTTCTTCCTCTCTTTTCTAGTAATTTCTTAATGAGCGGAGTTGTCACCACGCACCATGAAACTTGATCCTTTGCTTTCTGGAGCATACCTCTATATGATGATGTCTCTGGCACTATAGTAGCACGAAATTTCTTCTCCAGATTTAGGCTTTTCAATGTGTCTTTAACTTGTGTAGATGTACTAACCATACCACGCATATTAACAATCAAGAAGCTTTTCACTAATTTAATATCACTCCACAATTATGCTTAGCCCGTGAACTTTCTTTAATGCGTCGTATACCGCATATGCAACTGATGAAGCTGTACTCGTAGAGCCAAATGTTTTGGTCCATGCGTCTTCTATACCTGCGAGCGTAAGGAGATTTTTTATTGTTTCACCTGCAACTAAACCGAGTCCTCGAGGTCCTGGAATTAACTCAACCCTTACGCTTCCACCCTTCCCACTTACTTTGAAGGGTGTGGAGTGACCCCTCCCACATTTACACTCCCAACTTCCACAACCAATCTTTACGGGGATTAAATTTAGTAGAGCATTGTTTGTACCCTTCTCAATTGCGAGTCTCATTTGAGGAGCTTTTCCGCGTCCAATGCCAAACCACCCATTTCCATCACCAACCGCTACGATAGCTACGAATCTAGTCATCTCGCCAGCATCAGTCTGTTTCTGGACTATTCCTGCGCTTACAACTTCACTTTTTATCTCAGGGAGTAAAGTTCTCACAATCTCTGGTTCCTTGACCTTCCAACCATTCTCAAAAATTTCGTTCATTAATGTAACTTTGCCTGAAGAGACAAGGAGTCCCAGCTTTGTCTTTGGCTTCCATAACTTCAAAGCATCTTCTTCATATCTGGATTTGCGCATCAAATCTTTTTCACACCATATTTTTCGAGAATCTTCTTCTTTAAATGTTCAAAATGTTTTGGATATTCTTCCGGCTTGAGTCCGCTTTCTATTCTTTTTGTGAACATTCGCTTGTACTTCTCTTTATCAATCTTCAAAAGAGATTGAGCATATCTCGAAATATGTTCCCCACTAATCCGCTCTTTAGATGGCATAGTTTTGACATCTGTGGGAATCTCTAAACCAGCATCTATGACTCCCTTCAATACTGCTGAAATCCGTGAGCCATGTATATATCGCCTCAATCCAATATCTATGACACATTGTTTTATACCCAGATTCAATGCTTTTAATCCTACAGTTAGCCCAATTAAATATGCTGCAGGTAGACTGTTACCAGAACCATTCCACCCTAGTTTATAGAGTTCGCGAGTGTGAGCTGAAGCAATTACACGATCTCCTTGGGGTGTCGCTTTTAAAAATTGAACACTAATATTTTTATTGGTTATTCTAGGTGATATGAATGGGGTTTTACTCAAAAGTACTGTCTTCCTTTTTCGATAATCTGTTTTTCCTTCTCTTCTCCTTCGAAGAATATAGATATGTTTAGTTTTAACCATAACCATCACTTCATTCTTTATATTGCTTAATAATGCTCTCCAAATGTTTCAATGATCTTATATGCCCGCCCTTTATCTGCCGGTACATTTCACGAAAAACTTTCCCATTTATCTCTCCTCTGTCTCTCTTAACCTTTATCCGTCCTCTGAGAGATCTAACTTTATTAATCCAAATGGTCTTCTTTCCACGTCTAGCACCTTTTGCTCCTTCCTTGGAACCGGCACCTACACCTCTCTTTTTAAGAGAGACTTTCCTTTTTCGAGCACGGCCACGTGAAATCCCCTTCTTAGGCTTAACTGAGATTGAGCCGCTACTGGCCAATCCACGGATGGATTCTCTTGTGATGGCATCAAAGATATCTTCAGTGGATTCGGGATCAAACTTTACTCTTTTTTTACCCACCTTTAGAACATCTGCAGCCATTCTCTTTTTAGTTGATAAATTCATATTCTGATTCCTCCAAATCACTCTTTTGATGATAATACCCTTAAGCCACGAAGATTCAAGATTTTTAGACCAAGTTCATTCGCACGATCAACTATCTCACGTCTTTTTCTTGCGCCAAGACCAGAAGATAGTCTAACTGCATCAGTTTCAGGGTTCAATCTTTCGAGATCTTGATTCGTGAAAACTAGGATATCGTTGAATCCTGATGGATGTAATCCTCTTGCTTTAACTGGACTTCGATGGCCTATTTTTACCAGACTTGGCCAACCCTTCTTTCTCAGGCGCATCTTACTGTCACTCCCTTTAGGTTTTCTCCAAGAATATCCCACCCTAATATACCGCCAACTTTCCTGACGCAGAAACTTTGGTCTGTTCTGACGAACTTCGCCCCGAATCTTTAACAATTGCTTTAATTCCACTGTTGCCTCTGGAGATCCAAAAGACTTATTTCCATCTTTGTTTCCTAACTTTGTTACTTTCTTTTCAGTTTTAGAAGCTTTTGTATTCGTCTTTGGGAGTTTAGACTTTTTGACCTTAGATCTGGATAATGGCCTTACAGCAGACTCTTGTTTGGGTTTAGTGCTGGTCTTTCCTTTTCTCATAAATGTACACCCCATCCAAGAATACTCTTTGATCTTTCTTCTTAACAGTAGTTGCCTGTTCAATATTAGCAGCAGTCTGTCCGACATCATCTAGTGAAATTCCTCTAACGATAACATCATCTTCTTGAATCTCCAATTTACAGTCCCCAACTATCTTAGAAATTCTTGGGGCTCTCTCACCATAGAAATTATCCACATGAACTTCGTCTCCTTTAATTTTCACAGTGATCGGGAAATGAGCATATGCTACTTTCAATTTATATGTGAATCCTTTAGTTACACCAGTAACCATATTTCTGATTAACGATCTAGATGTATTCATGATAGACCTATGTTTTTTTCTCGAGCTAAAAGGAGTTATTATGATGGTGGTGCCTTCTAGAGATATATTGGATCTAATCTTACTAAAATCACGCTTAATCTCACCTAAAGGACCGTTTACATAAAGAATATTATCACTAAATTTCACTAATACTCCTTCAGGTACTTCAAAACGTATTTGTGCCTGTTCCTCTTTTTTTATTTCAGTAGACATAACCAAGTAACCTTCCTCCCATATCAGTATTCAGAGCTTCCTTGTGAGACATAATTCCTGCAGGAGTTGACACTATCAGTATTCCTACACCAACAGCAGGAAGGCGTCGTCTCTCCCAATTACTGAAGCCATCCTTCCTAACTGCGAATCTTGGCGAAATTACACCGCATTTGTTTATTCTACCAAGAAGCTGTACTCGTAACTTTCCAAATGAACCATCATCAATAAATTCAAATTCACCTATATACTTGTGTTTCTGCATTGTCCTGAGAATCTCACTTGCAAGTTTGGATGCTGGTATGATGAGACATTCTTTCTTGTTCCTTATCTCATTGTTATATATCGTTGCAAAAAGATTGGGTAATACTTGTTTTGCTGGCATTAATTTTACACCTAGCTATATTTCACGAACCCTATTCTAGAGGCAATTTCCCTAAAGCACTGTCTGCAAAGCATAAGATTATATTTTTGAATCACTGTTGAATAATTTCCACATCTTGTACAGATTCTTGAACCCTTACCGTACTTTCTTGGTTTTCCATGTCTTTCTTTTACCAAGTCTATATAACCTCTATTCCTAACTGCGTTTTAAAATATTCAATAGCCTCATCAGTAGTAACCTTATGGTTGCTTCCAACTCTAGAACTGGCTCTTTTTCTCTTCATTACTCTAGCTCCTGGTCTTTCTAGAACAACTGATACATCCATCCCAAATATTCCAATTGTAGGGTCATACTTTACACCAGGTATTTCTATATGTTCTCTGATTCCAAAAGAGAAGTTACCAGTCCTATCAAAAGAGCTCTTGCTTACCTGATTATTTTTTGCTTCCAAAAGACGTTTCAATACATCAAATGCGTTTTTCCCTCTTAAGGTGACAGTAACACCAATAGGTTCTCCCTTGTGTATACCGAATTCTTTTACTGTTCTTTCAGCATTTCTGGAGCTTGGGTTCTGGCCCGTAAGATCTTGAAGTAAACTCTTGGCACGTTCGACAATCTCTCCAGATTGGCCTATTCCAATATTCAAGACTATTTTAGCAATCTTAATAATTCGCATTGGATTCTCTTTGTTCGTTGTTTTTGACTTAGAAACTTTCTTTCCAATTACCTTTTTCATAATAGGTTCAACTCCTTTTTTTTCTTTAGATTCATTTCTTGGTTGCTTCCTAATTTTTGGTTCAGATAATTTAGTGCTCAACTTATTCGCTTCCTGTTACTGTTACCAAAGGCTTATCATCACCTATAGCGATTATCATATCAGCTGGTAGTTCGGCTAAAACTCCTTCAATATCTAAATCGACCATTTTACGACGAGTGACTGTTCCAGGCCTTATCTCTTTGATTCGTCCAATTTTACCCACACGTTTACCTTTTATTACAAGAGCAAGAACACCATTTTTCAATACCACCACTCTTTTGATATTCTGAGAGGGAATTTCTAAAAGGCAGACATCACCGGGACTTAGATCAGTTTCACTCTCCGCTAAGATAGATCTACCATCATGAAAACCGTATTGAATTTTACCTCTACGCACTGTTGCCTTTCTGTAGACTTTACAGAGCTTTTGATTAGTATCAGAATCCATTATTTTTAAAGGCGCCAAAACAGATCCCTTTATTGGCACCATCCTGTAGCTGTTCTTCAATAATGGTATTTGCAAAACATCCATAAGACCTACAGGAAAATCAGGATTGGTTCTTATGACTCCATCTACCATTATTCCTCCATCTCTTATTATATTCGATGCCTCACGAAATGTATTTACTATCTTTAAAACATCCCGAATCAAAACCACAAGCGGATAACTTTCATCTATTCCGTGAGGCCCTGGAGATGCAGTGACTGTAAATTGATGTTTTTTCCTTTTAATAGCCCAGAAGCTAGACGCCTTAGACCTCTTCGTTTGTTTAGATTCCCCTTTTTTTCCCATTTTTCTTCGCCTTTAACTCCTTTTCTTTTCCAGCTTCTTTTTTCTCCAACTATCATCCATATTTAAGCTGGTCACTATAACATTTGAAGCATGAATTTTGATTGGGACAGTTCCTCCGGCTATCTTTTCACGCGTTACACCTTCCACATTTACTTTTCCATCTTCTACAAAGATCTTTGTTATTTTTCCTTCCACCCCTTTGTATTCACCACGAAGAACCTTAACACCATCACTCTTACGAATTCTTATTGATTTAACTTCATACTTCTCACGAAGATCAGGAGAAAGAGGTGCCCCAACCATTGATGACCTAACATGCTTTGGCGCATCATACATACGTTTTCTTTCTTTACTTGGTTGTGACATCTTTAAGTTATACTCCTATACTATCATTGATGACAAATTAGCGATTCTTGGCCATTGTTCTGCAGCTTCTGCTGCTACAGGTCCTTTGATATCTGTCCCTTTCATTTCTCCTTCCGGTGTCATAAGAACCGCTGCATTATCCTCAAAGGCTATTCGGTTACCTGTTATTCTGCGGACGGGATACTTTTGCCTAATTATTACGGCTCCGAAGGTCTGCCGTCTTAGATCTGGAGGCCCTTTCTTCACTACGACGGTGACGTGATCTCCAATCGAGGCAGCAGGTTTTCTTCCTTTTCTCCCTTTGAATTTTGATACCATAATAATCATCAGTGTCTTAGCTCCAGTATTATCCGCACAAGTGATGATGGATTGTACTGGAAGAGATCGTGTAATGTAAGTCTTAAATTCTTGTACTCCTTTTGCTGAGGCTATACGCGATTTTCCAGACATATCATTCACTTGACCTTTCTATCACTACAAATGAAGCAGTCTTGTTTAGGGGTCTACATTCAGCTAATACGACTGTATCTCCTTTTGCCACCTCAATACATAATGGAAGATGTGCATGTAATTTGCTGCGTCGTTTCTCATACCGCATATACTTCTTGACATATTGAAAGTACTGCTTCTCAATTACAGCATTACCCCCTTTTGTTGCTGCTGCGATTTTCCCTTTTACAATTCTTCCCCTTATCTTAATTGAGCCATGGAAGGGGCAAAGATCATCATTGCATGCATTCTTTGGTGGTTTTACATCTATTCCAATATTCTTCAATGTTTTCGCCTCATTCTACCTATTCTATCTTCAGGTCTAAATGAAATCTTTTTTCCATCAACCGTAGCAAATGTCCCGTTGGTTAGTTCAACACTTATCGTCACAATCGATTTTGGAATTATCTTTAATCCTTTATTGGTCTTGACCTTCAAAGTATATTGTGTTTCATCTACAACCTCTCCCGAAAGCCCATTCAAAGTGTCTTCTGAGCTCTTAACAACCGTTATTCTTAGCCCAATAAGCTCGTGAAACATAATATTCAAGGCAGACATTCCAAAAACCACTTTAATCAGAATCCTTAACTACTTTTTTTTCATTCATTACAGTTAGAACTCTTGCAATATTACGTCTAATGGACTTTAAGCTTCCAGATTCTTTCTTAAGAGTTCCTCGGCCTGCGGAACTAATTAGTTCAGACATTTCTTTCCTAAGATTGATTAACTTCTCTTCGAGATCCTTCATCTTTAGCTTTATCAATTCACTATTTTTTAGATTTTTCATCCTCGGTCTCCTTCTCTTTTGTCTTTGCTTTTCTCCTAACGATTTTCTTGTTTGATTTGATTTTTGTACTATTATCGCGCTTATTTTTATCTCCATCTTCAGTCTCTAATTTGGCCTTAGAATCCGATTTCTTAGTTTTCTTCTCCTTCCCTAATCTGGACTTCTTTGGTCCAGTTTCAACCTTCATGTCAGCATTGATTTTAGATTTTGTTTGCTCGTTTATTGTTGATTTTTCATCTGATTCCTTTTTCTCTACTGGTTTCTTTTGTTTAGGTTTAACTTCAATTTCAGAAGATGGTTTTTCTTTATCTGCTGATTTTGTTTCAATTTCTTCTGGTGTGTAATCCTTAATTTCAACTTCAGGAGGTATTGCATCCTTTATAGATATCTTCACCTTGATTCCGTACAGACCCATTTTTAGAAGAACATCACTCGTAGCTTCTCTGACGATGCGTTTGGCTGTTTCTCCACTTTTAAGGACTATACCTGCTCGATGTTTCTCATGATGTGCCCTTTCACTTCTTAGTTTTCCCGATATAGATATTTCTGCCCCTAAAGCACCCGCATTCATTATTGAGTTCAACGCCCAAAGTGCAGCTCTTCTGAATGCAGTTCCTCGGCTTACATTATGCGAAATTCGATTGCACATAACCTGCGGAGACAACTCAGGTACTTCTATCTCAAGGACAGAAATTTGAGGGTTTCGAATTTTAAACTTTGACTCAATATTCTCTGTTAAGCTCCGTATCCCAACACCACGTCTTCCAATCACTATTCCTGGCCTAGTTACAAATAGAGTGATTCTTGTGCCAACAGGTGTTTTTAAAATATCAACTCCTCCGTAACCTGCGTCTGCTATCTCCTTCGTTAAATACTCGTCCAACTCTGAATTTCTTGCGAAGTTCTTCATTACTTTCCTAATAGCTGACATCTATCGCACTAAACCTCTGTCGCTGCAAGTTCTATATGCATCAAAGTATTATGGCTAGCAGAGGATCTACCCATTGCTCTGGGCTTATACATCTTCACTTGTCTCCCCCTAATAGCTGATGCATGAATTATCTTCATTCGTTCGGTGTCCATTCCTTTGAAATCACCATTATTTTCTAGATTATCTATAACCTCAAGTATTTTCTCTGCAGCTTTCACTGGGTAACGGCCTACATGAAATCCTGTTAATCCGCTTCGGTGGCCAACTTTTTTCTTATATCGTCTAAACGGTACTGGTTGTTTTTTATCCATTACATCTTCAAGATATTCTCTAGCTTGTGGAATCATCTTGCCTTTTATAGATGTACAAATTTCTCGAGAAGTCTTTTGGCTTATGTCCATCTCTCTTCCGCGGGCTATGACATACGGCTGAGAATAGCCGGTAAAGCTATATGCAAATTGTGGCAACTTGTACTAATCTCCTTCTGTCCTTTACTTTGATACGTGCGTTTGACGGGCTCCCGTTGATAATTTAAAGCTTTTCAAGCTATTTGAAGAAAAAATAATCATCCACTTCATTATTTACCTATTTTAATGGAACATATAGGCTAGAACGCGATGCCCCAATACCGGGAGTACCATGTACAACCTTTTTGTTTGTTATAACATATTCGCCTAAATAATGACCTACCATTTGGGGCTTTACTTCTAGGGCTATGAACTCCTTTCCATTATGTACATGAATTGTGAGCCCTACCAAGTATGGTAAAATAATTATGTCTCGGATATGGGTACGAATAGGCTTATCAGAGCTTTTTTCTCTCACATGCCTCAATTCTGCCAGAAGTTTCCTTTTTTCCTCAGATATATCTCGGTTAAGCGAACGTCTTTGCCTTGAAGGTAGGAGCTGTAGAAACTGTTCTATTGACATTGTGTTCAACTGCTCAATATTATATCCCCTATACTTGAACTCCTGTTGTACCATCTTTAACGTTTCACCTCTATCTTTGCTCTGGCTAAACGTTTAGTCCCAGTTTTCTTAGCTGCGATCAGCCCAACCTTTCTACCTGGCGGGGCGTTTCTGCTTGTTGTCGTAGGTTTGCCGGGATGTTGATGTCTCCCTCCTCCGAATGGGTGATTTACAGAAGCCATAGCGACGCCTCTAACCTTGGGGTAGGTTTTATTCTTTGACCTCATTAGGTGATGTTTATTACCAGCTTTTAGAAATGGCTTCTCAGATCTCCCCCATCCAGCTATTCTACCCATCGATGCTCTACTGTTACTGTTTATTATGGCTGCTTTCCCTGAAGGGAATCTTATCAGTGCACCTGAGGGGGTATGTGAAAAAAGTGTGGCTGATCCTCCAGGAGTTTTTACAAGTTTTCCTCCATCTCCTTGGTTCAACTCTATATTGCAAATAATTGAGCCTTCAGGCATCTCTGATAATGGTAATACATTTCCTTCTTTTAATTGAGATCCTTTGCCAATCTCAATCATAGCTCCCACTCTTAGTCCTGTAATTGCAGGAATATATGAAAAATTTTCTTTCTCAAACTTTACTTTTGCAAGAGGCGTGTTTCTACCGATTTCATGTAGAATATCCTTAACTTCTCCCCTAACAAGTTTACTAGAAACTTCAGGATATCTTGCAGGTGCTAATTTTCTCTTCTTAAGTGCTCTGTACTGCCTTCCTCCACGGCCTCTACGCTGCGCAATAATCCGTTTACCCATTACTATACCAACCCGAGTTTTGATGCCAAATCAGTTGCAGATGACTTCTCGCTTAAACGTACATAAGCTTTCTTACCTGACAAGGTATTCGCAGTGTTTACCGAGGCAACATCTACATCATATAGTATTTCAACTGCATCCCTTATCTTCCTTTTCCTAGCTCCATTTTTAACCAAGAATACAATCTTATTCTGTCTCTCAATAAGATCAAATGTCCTCTCGGTAACATATGGTCGCAAAATTACTTGCAAAGCTTCTTCAGATCTCAATTAAATTACTTACCTCCAACAACGGTTTTGGAAGATTATCAATTGAAGATTTGCTCCAGACCACTAGCCTTCCTGCTTGAGAACCAGGTGCAAGATCTGTAACGGACAAGTTTTTAGCCAAGACACAATCGATACCCGGAATGTTACTAGCCGCCTTACCTACACCATCGTCTTCCGACACTACAATTAACGGCCCTTTCCCTGTTCTAATAGTTCTTCCACGCATTCGTGATGTGCCAGATCTAATCTTCCTGCTACGATATACTCTTTCAATATCATCACCTAGATTTATAGATAGAAAAAATTCTAAAAGTTTACTTGTTTTACTTATCTTTTGGATACCATCATTAACTATAATTGGAAGATTCCGTTCATCAGGAATCTTATGCCCCCTTAAGGAAACTATATGTTTCTCAGCGGTAGCTGCTATGGCAGATGCTAAAGCTAATCTTCGCTCTTTATGATTAACTTCTTTCCTTATCTTTTTCTCAGACCTTGGAGGATGTGGTGTTCTACCCCCTACAACCATAGCTACTCCAGCAGCTTGACCTCCCCTTTTTCCTCCACCCTTTACTCTAGCCACTCTAGAGGCGCCTCTACCTGTCCCCCATGATTCAGCACTAGTTTTTTGTCCAGCCAATATGTCTCTTCCTTGAGGTTGCAAGTTATGTGTTGCAATAGCATGGTAAACTCGATGGATAATATCAGGTCTGAACGATGTTAAGAAAATCTTAGGAAGATTTACTGAGCCAATTATTTTTCCATCTAAATCTTGTATATCAGCGTTCATTCAGCAATATCCTCTTTTATGGTACTTACTTTAAGTATTTTTGGGGCCTGAACTTTACGTTTTTTTGGACGAACTGAATGTCTTAATTTGATAAATCTCTTGGGTGGTCCTTGAACTGAACCTCTAAGAACAATGTAATCAGACTTAACTTCCCCATAATGCTTAAAGCCTCCTTTAGGGGTAATAGATATTTCATTTGGTGTACCCAAAGACATTACACGTTTACTGAATTCAGTACGCCTATGTAATCCCCTTTGACCTGCACTAGGGATTGTATACATAGTTGCTGTGGGTTTCCATGGACCAATACTTCCAACCGCTCGCACTGTCTTTCTGGACTTATGCTGTTTCCTCTTAATTCCCATTCTTGTAACTGGTCCTTCAAAACCCTTCCCTCTAGTTACACCAACTGTATCAATATACATTCCAGGCTTAAAAATATCTGAAATCTTAATAGTTTTCCCTAAAATAGTTTGTAAATAATCAAACTGAGACTCCACATTACCTCCTCCCACTTCAACTTCAAATATCATAGGTTTCTTTTGTGCCATTCCAGTCTCTCTAGGCGTGATGCAACAAACAGCAGTAAACCGCTTTACCTTATCCAAAGAGTTCTTTATATCCTCAAGATGATCCTTAGTAGTATTCTTGAACTTCTTCGTTCTTGATGTATCTTTGGGCTGATTCTTTGCATAAACCTCATCAAACACGACAAGAGCTTCTCCATTATCTTCATACGCTCTAAAACCACTTATGAACACTGGGGGAGATTCAAGTACTGTTGCAGTGTTAAAAAGAGGTTTACCAAAGTTAGGTGTCCTCTCTCTGTCATCAACTGTATAAACATGCATTGTTCCTGCTTTAAATGCTGCAGATCCTAATAGTGAAGGTTTTTCATCTTCTATTTTTGGCCATGTCTTAACAACAGAGACTAGGCTTCTAGCTCTACCTCTCGGTAGGTATGCTAGTGACCCATGTCTTGGTGCATGTTTCTTTCCCATTATGCATCAGTGGCACGCGTTTGAAGAGAACTGGTATTTTTAAGTATTTGCCAGATTATAATACAACCTGTTTATTCATGTTTTTTGCAAGATTTAGTATCGCCAAGGTCCCCAATAATGCTTCCTCAGTTCTAATTGTAGCTGACCCTTGTTCTTGGAGAATATTTAACATATATTTTGAAAGATCTTTAGGATTCACATTATCTTTTAGGAGTATCTCATTAACACCGGACCTTGGTGCACCAAAAACCACTAAAATTTTACGAGCATGTTGAATATCCGTTACTAGATTTTGCCATAAATCTGCTAATGGTATTCCTTTACGTGATGTAAGAATACTAATATCAACATTTAAACTCTTTAAGAGGTTTTTAAGTGAGGCGGCCTCCTTAACTTCATATCCCCAGTACATTTTTACTTTGTCCCGTTCGGTAACTTGACACCGAAGATTGGGATATTGGGCAGTAAATCTGACTGTGACTCTTGAACCTTTAGAGGCCGGTCCATCAACAGGAATTAGAT
>Ga0187827_10000588_pt1 | contig 57076 bp, 55 predicted proteins | sample ETNtaG_39_FD_167969 | JGI IMG/M metagenome (GOLD analysis project Ga0187827, IMG submission 167969) | Marine microbial and viral communities from oxygen minimum zone, Eastern Pacific Ocean - ETNP2014_SV_150_PacBio MetaG (Illumina Assembly) | ecosystem: Environmental > Aquatic > Marine > Hypoxic...
AAGCGCGTCCAGCGCCACCCGGGCCTTGAACTCCGCCGTGAACCGGCGCCGTTTTGTCATCTCGTATTCCTCCGTTATCCGGCGGAATACACCTTAGCAACCTGTCCGATTTTCTGGGACCACCTCAAATATCATTCCCAAGATCGAGGCGAGTTTACACTCGCCTGTCATGAGAGCCCCAATCGCACGTTTTTCGTTACTTGTCCGGCACCACGCTACTCCATTATCTCCATGCTTTTCTCGTAGGTGATGAACTGTCGCCTAGCCATACTTTTCTGCACATCGTAGATCGATCCAGCATCGGTCGGGCGCGGCAGGGGAATGCGCGCGGGAACGGGCTCGAGGCGTGCCTCTAGGGACTGTTCGCCGGCGACGATGCGCGAGCGAAAGTCCTCTATATCCTCGTAGCGCAGCGGCGAGCCGAACAGCGGCCAAGCGTCCGCCGCCGTCATCTCAAAGAGCAGAAGACGGCGATCGGCCCCTGAGCGGTTGAGCGCCGAGCCGTGCACGGTCTTGACGTGGTGCAGGCTTATCGAGCCACGCGGGCCCAACATCGCCACCGCCTGCCCGACGTCGAGGTCGGAGGCCGCCATATCAATAGCGCCGCAGAAAACGTCGCCGTTGTGGTGGTCGAAGGCCGAACCTTTGTGGCTCCCGGCCAACGCCATGAGCGGGCCATTGTCCTCCGTCATAGCGTCGAGCATGACGCCAAGGGCGAGAATATCCACATTGGTGTGCGGGTAGAAGGCCCAGTCCTGGTGCCAGTCGACAGGGGCGCCGTAGACCGCGCTCTTGAAATTAAGCTTGCCGCCCTGCAAACGCACGTTCGGACCGAGCAGCTGGGTTACAATATCAACAATCAGTGGGTTCCGCGCTAGGGCATCCACCGCAGCACAATGGTGATGCGGCTGCTTGATGCGGCGCACCCGGGGCGTAGCCGGCGTATGGCTGTCCTCTAGGTCGAAGACCGTGTTGCTGGCGGCGAGTTCACGCGCGCCCTGGAGCAACCCTGAGATCTCGCACTCAATATCAGCCAACACAGCCTCGGGCACCAGGGATTCGACTACCAGAAAACCTTGATCATGATAGGCGGCAATCTCCAGCTCACTGAGTAGCCTCTGTGTCATCGTAACCTCCGGGTAAATTGGCCCCGCATCACAAAATATAAACTGTCACCGAATTTTTCAATTGACTCAGGACACCGTGGCGCGGTGCAGAGCCTCAAGAGTGGCAGCGACAAAGAGTGGGTCATTTATTGCAGCATCGACGGTGTGGAGTTGTCGACTATCGGTTTGTATAACAGTATCGTACAAGGCTTGAAAAAGCGCCGCATCGGCATCGGGGTCGTAGAATGGAGCGCCCTCGACATCGATCGCCGAGAGACCCCTGAGCGGTAGCAAAAACTCCACAGGTCCGTTGCAGGTGTTCAGTTTTTCACCAATCCAACGCCCGATACGCTCGCATTCCTCAGCATTGGTTCGCATCAGCGTCACTTGCGCGTTGTGGCGATGAAGTCGTCGCCCGCGATAGCGTTCCGGAACACTATCCATGCCGAAGAAGTTCACCATGTCTAGGGCGCCACAGGAGCCGACATAGGGCACGCCGCTGCGTGCAATAGCGCCGAGCCTATCCTCGCCGGCGCTGAGTACGCCGCCGAGTAGAAAGTCACAAACTTCGGTCGTCGTGATATCGACGACGCCCACCAAATCACCGCCATCGACTAATTGCTCCAGGCAGCGACCGCCAGTGCCAGTGGCATGAAATACCAAGCAGTCGTAATCGTGTTCCAGAGCCGCGGTGAGCGCATTCACGCAGATGGTTGTGACTCCGAACATGGTCAGGCCGAGCGCCGGCTTGCTGTCCTCGATAGTGGGCGCCGTGTGCGTCATCATGCCGGCTATGGCATGAGCAGCATTTGCCAGAACCCGTCGTGAGACCCGGTTCAGCCCGGCGAGATCAGTCACCGGATGATGCATGAAAAGATCCGATGGCCCGACATAGGCCGAAACATCGCTGGAGGCCAGGGTTGAGACCATGACTTTCGGTATCCCGACCGGCAAAGCCCGCATGGCCGGCGCGATGATACTGGTGCCACCCGAGCCACCGAGGCCGATGATGCCGCCAACATTATCACGCAAGCCTATCAAGTGCCGCAGTGCCATCGCCATGGCTGTGATGGCATCGCCGCGGTCGTCGGAAAATACGGCTAGCGATCCCTCAGGGTGATGGTGGGCGACCTCGACCGCGCTAATATCTGCGCTGGCATCGTCGCTGCGGGTCCCGACATCGACGAGCGTCGTGGCAATTCCTGCAGCTTCGATCAGGTCGCGAACGTAAACCGCTTCCGGCTTCTTAGTATCGAGTGTAGTGACAACATACGCTTGGCCCACGCCTTTGCCGATCGTATCAGTCATGATGCGCGGCCACCGCCGATTAGAGTTGGCAGTCACTGTCGAGAATGACAAAGACCTTTTCGAACGCTGTAGTGGCATGGGGCATGGCGGGTCGGCTCTCCAAGCCTCGCAATAAATATTACAGTGGCGGCAGAGTGACGCCAATTTGCTCGAAAATACCGCGCGGTGCCCCGCCCGGCACAGGATCCGGGCGAATCTCAACCATCATGTTGTCCTTGACCCCGTAGTAAAAGTAGTGCTCGGGAATGGTCACCTCGCGCCCGGTCGCGGGCACCGTGGGAAAACCCGGTAGTACGAGCGCGGCGGTGTGTGTGCCCCCCTGGCGCCATTTCACCCGCCAGACGCTAAGCTCCAGCGTTTCGGGCGGGTCGTTGTCGTAATGCCAATCAGGAAAACCGGCATAGAGCGCGGTGAGAAAGCCGAGGGTCTCCGCTTTGTCCATACTGCGTACTGGGGTCACGAACTTGACATCACTGGACAGGCTCGCCCCTATCCGCGCGATATTATGCGTGCGCAAGCCTTCCATATACTCGGTCAAGGCGCTTGGTATATCAGTCATAGTGGGCGCTCGTCAGCGTGGGGATTCTCTTTCTAGAGCATTTCTCGTCGGCTATAGCGAATAAACGTGGCAAAACCCTGAACGTCAGTCCTCTCTTTCTGCACTCCGGAGACGGAAGCGCAGCCGCTTCCATCCACCACCGTAACTGCTTTTAGCGGCCTTGTTCGCGAATATCGGCTATTTCAGTGACAACCGCTCGGACGCTGGGTTACCCGGTTATACACGGCCTATTGGTCGGTATCGCGATAGAAGTTGCGCCTTGTTCCCTTGCTATATACCTCGCAGTTGCGCTGTGTGGATTGCTGGGGAATCATCGAAATCGCCTAGAAAGTCAGTGCCTTCTGTCGTGCCTGCCGACCCCTCGTGCAAGCGTGTTGAAAGAGCCCGCCACCAAGTTTTGAATAGTGTTCCTATCAATATAAATATAATCGATAGCTCCAACTTGCAGGCTTCAATCGAGAAACTGCGCAACATCCAGGACGATTTTAAAAAAGACCGCCCGACGAAGGCTGAGAGTCATGGCATGAGGTGCCGTTACTTCGCAAAACGGCCGATATTGCCAAAGAGCTGTTGCAGGACCGATAGCTCTTTGCCCGCCGTGGGCGTCTCGCGCGTCACGGGATCGACGATCAGGCCATCTTCGATGGTATAGCGGTTGATCTCGCTCACCACATCCGCTTCGTCGAAACGCACCACCAGCACTTGCTGATCTATGATTTCGGGCTTGAAGAAGGCAAATGTGCGACTTCGCTGGGTGATGTAGTACCAGATGTCATCGTCAAAGGTCGCCATGCTCGAGGGTGAGCCCAGTACCTCCGCCACCTCAAACTTGTCTTGCTCGCCGGTTTGTATCTGCGACACCAACTCCGAGTTCGGCATGAAGCCGTGCGTGTCTAGGCGCGGTTCGCAAGCAATTAGCGCCAGGGCAAGCAACGGTAACAGGCGGAGAGGGGTGCGGAGTTTGTGCATCGTGGCGTTCATGCTATGGCCTCATCGAGCGGCGCGACTGTCTCACCGCGCCGCCGACAAAGTCAACATTTCCGGGTGGACAGCACGACAATGACGGGACTGCTGGGCAGGCTGGCCGCGCGTTGGCGGCACGATCGAGCGCTATCGCGCAAGGTGGACGCACTTTACGGCGCGCTCGTGGCCCAGTCGCGCCGGCCGGAATTCTATGCCAAACTTGGGGTGCCGGATAGCGTCGATGGCCGATTCGATATGATTATGCTGCATTTGAGCCTGCTGCTGCGGCGTCTGCATGGCGAGGACGAGGCCCTTGCGCAGGCGCTGTTGGATATCACGTTTGATGACATGGATCGTAATTTACGCGAGATGGGGGCCGGAGACCTCGGGGTCGGACGCCGGATAAAGATCATGGCACGCGCGTATTTCGGGCGGTTCAGGGCCTATGACACCGCCCTTGAGATGGGCGATGGCGAGGCTTTGGCAGAGGCGTTGGCACGCAACGTGAAACCTGCGGACGGTTTAGCCGCCGCCAGGCACATTGCCGACTACGTGGTGCGGGCCGAGGCATCGCTGGCAGGGCAGACCGTGGCGGCGCTGGCCAGCAGTAAGATCTGTTTTCCGAAGGCACTGACGTCGTGACCGAGCTTTCCAGACCACTCGCCGTTACCGATATCGGCAACGAGCCGATGCTGTTTGAGGTCGTCGCCGATGCCGATGAGCTGACAACTTTGGCTAGGCGTTTCGATTTGTGCACTTTGGAGTCATTGACAGGCCGCCTCGCCGTGAGGCGGACTACGGCACGCGATGGTTCGGGCGACGTAGTCCGGGTTTGCATCGACCTCGACGCCGCCGTAGTTCAGCGCTGTATCGCGACGCTAGAGCCAGTTGCAACGACGCTGAGCGAAACAGGGATGGAGGTCGAGTTCGCGCTCAATGCGGATAGCGGAGAAATAGCGCGTGAGATCGCATTTACGCCTGATGATACCGATCCGCCTGAGCTTTTGACCGGTGACAGCATCGATATCGGCGAACTGCTCGCCCAACACTTGGCGCTTGCTATCAATCCCTATCCGCGCAGCCCAGGCGCCACTCTCGATTTGCAGCAAGATGAAGAAACTGTGACGTCGGAATCACCGTTTTCCGCCCTAGCCCAATTACGCGATGCTAAGGATTGAGGGTACTCCCGCTCCGCATTCATCTTTTAGCAAGTCTTGGGAACGTGGAGTCGGTTTGACCGGCCTCAACCACGCCACATCACCGCTAAGGTCGGCCTGCGATAGGCCAAGGAGCCTTTTCGAATGCGTTGCACATGCTGGGCCGATGGCCACATCGCTCGGCCCGCCGCTCCTATCCCAAAAACCTGCTGGCCCCATCAAACAGGTTCCAATTCACCAAGACATGCTTTAGTAAGCTGCGCTTTGCAGGATTGTTAGAAGCTATAGCCGATGGCCGTACCGAGAAAAAAGGTTACCCGCTCCAAGCGCGACATGCGCCGAGCCCATGATTCCCTCACCAGGACCCAGTCTGGCGAGTGCCCTAATTGCGGCGAACTCAAGCTGCCGCACCATGTTTGCAAGGCGTGCGGGCATTACGGGGAGCGCGAATTGGTAGAGCCCACCGATCCGGTGTAGGCTTTGGCTCTGATTACCGGATTGGCTTAACCCAACAGCGATCGGAGCCGGTGCCATGGCGGCGGCAAGGATCACGATAGCAGTCGACGCGATGGGGGGCGACGAGGCGCCCCGCATGGTGGTTCGTGGCGTGCGCTTGGCGGCCACGCGGCGGCCGAACGTCGACTTCATCCTATTTGGCGACGAGCCGGCCCTGCGGCCACTTGCCAAGCGGTACCGCCGCGTGCTCGGAGAGCGTATCCGCATTGTGCATACCGACGATGTCGTTGGCGCCGAGGACAAACCGTCCGTTGCCTTGCGGCGCGGACGCAGGTCGAGCATGCGCCTGGCTATCGATGCCGTCGGTGCGGGAGAAGCCGATGCCTTGATATCGGCTGGCAATACCGGCGCCCTAATGGCCATGGCGCGGCTATCACTGCGTATGCTGCCCGAGATTGACCGGCCAGCCATTGCCGGAGTCTTTCCTACCCGACGTGGCGAGAGCGTGTTCCTCGATCTCGGCGCAAATATCGAATGCGATGCTGATAACCTGGTCGATTTCGCCGTGATGGGGGCTGTCTTCGCGCATACCGTGCTTGGCCGGGTCGATCCTACTATCGGTTTGCTCAACGTCGGCTACGAAGAACTCAAGGGCCATGATGAACTGCGTGAGGCTGCGGCCCGACTACGCGAGGCGGAGAAACCTCCCTACGTCTACCACGGCTTCGTTGAGGGCGACGATCTTGCCAAGGGCACGACAGATGTCATCGTCACAGACGGTTTCACCGGAAATGTTGCACTCAAGACCGCCGAGGGCGTGAGCCAGCTTTATGGCGACTTCCTCAAGCGGGCTCTGCGCAATTCCTGGCGCGGCCGGCTGGGTTACCTGCTGGCGCGCAGTGCCTTTCATACCCTGCGCGAGAAGGTAGACCCGCGACGCCACAATGGCGCCATGTTCCTCGGCGTCAATGGCACCGTGGTGAAGAGCCATGGCGGCACCGATTCTCTTGGATTCGCCACCGCCATTGAGGTTGCCATCGATATGGTCGCCGGTGACGTCAACGTTCGTATGATGGAGCAGCTGGGCCGCCTGCACGGCAAGCAACAGGTCGATAAGGCTGCTGCTGCATCCTGACGGCGGATTACCGAAAAGCCCGGGCTTCTGCCACTTTTAGCCGCTATTTTTACTTGAGTGATCTTTCGCATCCCATTGATATTGACGGTTTTTCCAGCTTGCGTTAAACTTATACTTCAACTGGGAGGGAAATTGAGATGGCGACCATAACACGGGCCCATCTTAGCGAGGCGGTTTATGAGGAAGTCGGCTTGTCACGCGACGAGTCGGCTAAACTTGTCGCCACCGTGCTAGATAAAATGGCTGAGTGCCTAGCGGGAGGGGATCCGGTGAAGATCTCAACGTTCGGCAGTTTCATGGTGCGCGAGAAGGCGCAACGGGTGGGTCGCAATCCGAAAACAGGTCAGGAAGTGCCTATCTCGCCACGCCGTGTGATCATTTTTCGCCCGTCGCACCTACTCAAACACCATATCAACGATGACCAACATGGCGGGACAATACATGAGCGCTGACAGTGCCGGCGTGGCCACCGAAAACGCGCGCGCAGGCCGCACCCGGAAGTCGGCCAAGGCCTTTCGCACCATTAGCGAGGTCAGCGACATTCTCGACGTGCCGCAGCATGTGCTGCGCTTCTGGGAAACCAAATTCTCGCAAATCCGGCCGATGAAACGGGGAGGCGGGCGACGCTATTACCGGCCCGAGGACATCATCCTGCTGCGGGGCGTGCACGAATTGCTTTACGACGACGGCTACACCATCAAGGGAGTCCAGAAGCTATTGCGCGAAGGCGGCGTCAAGATATTACAGGAACGCGCCGACGGCACGGCGGAGCAGTTCGCGCAGTTTGAATTCCAGGACGATGCGCCGACACCAGCGCCGGCCGTTGAGGACGACAGCCTAGAAGCCGTGCTTGGCGAACTCGAGGACATCTGCCGTCGCCTGCGTAAGGCTCTATGATGCAAACTTGGCACGCAGCTTGCGCGCGTCATCCGGTATCAGTATGTTTGTTCAGCTGACCGGTCGGAGCGTGGCGCAGCCTGGTTAGCGCACTTGTCTGGGGGACAAGGGGTCGGTGGTTCAAATCCACTCGCTCCGACCAATCAGTTTACAATGTATGTTAAGAAGTGTCTGTTGTTCTTGGACAAGGACAGTCTTGGTTATAGGTGACTTATTGGTAGCGATGATACCCATAAGCACCCCGGAATCGGCATCCTCTATTTAGGTGCGGCCAAGCTGATCGCTGTTGCCATACTCCCACCTTCTTTTCTAACATCCCAATTGATGTCGCGTTGCTGGATCGCGTGGCCGACCTCGTGCGCCGCCACCGCTACCACCGAGCAGCCCTCATGGGCGTTGGGTGCAAGGCGCACGGCGCGCGCGTCCGGGTCATAGTGGTGACCCTCTGCCACCGCCTCAACCGCTACCGTTTCGAGACCGAAACGGTCTAGCAAATGCCGCGTCAGCTCAGCCCCAGTGCGTAGAATATCACTGCGCTGCGCCGCGTACAGCGCCAGCGTAGCCCTGACCCAAAGGCTTGGACCCAGCACGATGGCAAGAATCAGCAACAGACCGAGAAGCGCAAGCAGTGGCATGGCGGTGCCCGTGTCGGACGAAAAGCGAGCCTTATGTCTGAATTTTTGATGCCTACCCAGCCTCCATACCGATAGCGTGGCGGTAAAGGTCAAGTAGTGCTTCCTGCTCTTGCCGATCAGCAGTGTCGAGCTTGCGGAGACGCACGACCTGGCGCATGACCTTGATGTCAAAGCCTGCAGCCTTGGCCTCCGCGTATACCTCGCGAATGTCGTCTGCGGTCGCCTTGCGTTCTTCCTCCAGGTGTTCGACACGTTCGATAAGTGAGCGCAGCTGTTCGCCGGCGATGCCGCCTTGATTGGCCATATCGAGTTTCCTTCCTTCGCATATACGCGGTTGCTTTCGGGGAGGGAGGCGCGCGATCATAGGGGCTCGCAGGGTTACCTGCGAGGCTCTTATCACTGCATGGGGGATGCTGGATGCGCCGGTTAGCGATGATCCTGGCTCTGGCCTTTTTGCTCCCAGTTGACGGTGACAGTCGGGCCCAACCCGAAGGGCAATGGATTGCCGGAAAGCTTCTAGTAGCGGCGCCATCCATGCCCGATCCTCGCTTTCGGCAGACCGTTATCTTTGTCTGCGAGCATGACCAGCATGGGGCTTTCGGTCTGATCCTGAACAGGCCCCTAGGCGAATTACCGGGGCGCAAGGTGGCAGATCAGTTCGCTTTGGGTGTCGAAGGTAGCGATACGCCGATTGCCTTGCATTGGGGCGGCCCAATCGAGCCCAGGCGCGGCTTCGTTCTTCATTCGGACGACTATGTTAACGACGACACAGGCAGGGTGAAGCCGGGTTTCGCCTACAGCGTTGATCTCGAGTTACTCAGGGCGCTGGTCACGGATCAGGGTCCGGAGAGCGCGATACTCGTTCTCGGGTATGCTGGTTGGAGCCCGCGCCAGCTTTTCAGCGAACTGGCCCGCGATGACTGGCTAGTGCTGCCAGCGGAATCGGATTTTGTTTTCCATGGTGAGCGCGACAGCATGTGGCAGACCGCGATCGACAGCTTCGGCGTGGAACTTTAGTTCGACTTCGGCACGTCAAAACCGTGCACCTCGGCTAAGCTTTTGCCAGCCTCAATGTCTGCAATCCAGCTTGCTTCAGCGTCGCGTTTAGCGATGGCCTTGGTGACGACCTCGTCGACTTGAGCCAAGGGGATCACGACGATGCCATCGTCGTCGCCTACGATGACGTCGCCAGGATAGACTAACGGGCCGCCGAGATTGACCGGACCATCGATGGCGCCCCGCGGATCGGCACCGGCGCCATGTGGCGTGGCGCCGCGGCAAAAGATAGGAAAGGGCATGGCGCGCAATTCGCCGATATCGCGCACCAGACCGTCAATGACCAGGCCGGCCAGTCGCTGACGCACGGCGTCGCGGGCCATGATACCCCCGAGGCTGGCGAAGCTATCGCCACCCCCACCGATGACCAGCACCTCGCCGGGTCTGGCTAAAGTTATGGTGCCGATCGCAGGCAAAACCGATCCTGGACAAAATGCGGTGCGGGCCTGCCCCACCAGACGCTCCCTTGAGGACAACGGCGTGAACGCGGCGGCTGCCGTCGCCTTGCCGCCGAGCGCGTCGGATAGGAGGGTGGTATCCAAGCCTGCCAGCGCGGCACGGGCGGTTGGGGACAGAGGTGGGAAGTCGATGGCATGGCGGACGATGGTCATGTTTGCTCCTTCGGATCTAGTTTCACTCGCTACCTACCACTGCTGATATCAATCTGGTATCCCGAAGGTGCGAAGCGGCGAGAAGGGCGGCGGGATGAGTAAAGCGGATCAGGATGCAGGGCTAATACCGGTGCGCAATGCGCATAGATTCAACGAGGACGCGTTAGCCTCCTATCTGCGTGGCGCGCTAGACGGCGCTACCAAACCGCTTACCGTGAGCCAGTTTCACGGTGGCCAGTCCAATCCGACTTTCGTGTTAAGCTTCGGAAACGACGACTATGTATTGCGTAAAAAGCCGCCGGGCAAACTGCTGCCATCTGCCCATGCCGTGGAGCGTGAATACCGAGTGCAGAAGGCACTCGCCGATACCGGCCTGCCACTTCCCGAGATGTATCTGTTGTGCGAGGAAGACGCCGTAATCGGCACGCCGTTCTATATCATGGAGCGCAAACGCGGGCGCGTCTATCACACGGTCATGCCCGAAGATATGACGCCAGCAGAGCGTCGTGCCGTATACAATGACATGAGCCGCTGCCTTGCCATTTTGCATTCGGTCGATCCGAATACGGTAGGGCTGTCGGATTTTGGCAAGCCCGGTAGCTATTTTGTGCGCCAGTTTAGCCGCTGGACTAAGCAATACCGGGCTTCGTCGCAGCGCGATATCCCCGCTATGGATAGACTCATTAATTGGCTGCCGGAGCACCTCCCCGAGGATGACGAAAGCGGTGTCGTGCACGGGGACTATCGTTTTGGCAACCTGATGATCCACGCCGAAAGGGCGGAAGTCATCGCCGTATTCGATTGGGAGCTTTCGACCCTTGGCCACCCGCTAGCGGATTTTGGTTACAACCTCCAACCCTATTACAGTCCCCATGAAGGACATCAGGGGTTGGAGGGCGCTGACTTGGCGAAACTCGGCATTCCCGATCGCGATGCTTATGTCGAAGCCTATTGCCACCACACCGGATGCGAAGTCTTCGATCCCACTTTTTATGTGGCGTTCTCGCTATTCCGTAGCGCCGCGATTGTGGACGGCGTTTATACCCGCGGCCTGGCCGGCAATGCCAGCAGCGCCGATGCGGTTCAATACGGCGCGCTTACAGAACTCTACGCCGAGCGAGCATGGGCCTTAATCGAAGAGTAGACCGTAGACGACCCGCGGTCTCTTTTCCTGGGTCTACGACTGGTTCACAGAAGGCTTCAACAGCGTCGACCGTAAAGAACCGAGACACTGTCCCACTCGCTCGGCTAGGACCCTTTCTCAGTCCGGCAATTTCCTGTAAGCAATCCCGGCTCAGGCCCAGGGAGGAAGCGTCATGCCATCCGTTCGCAATTTGACCACCGATACGCCATGGCAGGAGATCCGCACGACGAAGGCGGACTGGCACAAGGCCGATGCAAAGATGCTCGGGCACATGTTGCACCACCTGCACCTGGTGCGCGCCTTTGAGGAGACGGTGCTGGAACTAGTCGGCGAGAACCTGGTGCACGGACCGGCGCATTCGTCGATCGGGCAGGAGGGGTCGGCCGTGGGCTGTCTCTCGGCGCTACGCTCGTCCGATCAGATCAATGGCACTCACCGCGCACACCACCACTTTCTCGCCAAGGCGCTGCCACATGTGCTGCCCGATAGCTTCGATCCCCTACGCGACAATATGCCAACGCCCATGCAGGACGTCATACAGCGTACGCTGGCCGAGATCATGGGGCTGGAGCAGGGCTATTGCCACGGCCGCGGCGGCTCGATGCATCTACGCTGGAAGGAAGCGGGCGTGGTCGGCACCAACGCCATCGTCGGTGGCGGCGTACCCATCGCCACTGGCGTCGCCTATTCGCGCAAGATGGCGGGCGAGGGCGATGTTGTCGTCAGCTTCTTCGGCGACGGAGCACTGCACCAGGGGGCCGTCGCCGAATCCTTCAATCTCGCAGCGCTCTGGGATTTGCCGATCCTGTTCTTCATCGATAACAATCAGATCGCCGTCTCCACCAATCCCGAGCAGGCTACACGGGAGACGCGGCTGTCCTCGCGCGGACTCGCCTACGGCATTCCCTCTTACACTTGCGACGGCATGAACCCGCTGGCAGTGCGTCTCGCCACCGACAAGGCCCTGAAAGAGTTGCGGGCGGGCAGGGGGCCGATTATCCTCGAAGCTCACTCCTACCGCTATTTCCACCAGAACGGGCCGCTCCCTGGCAGCGCCTTCGGGTATCGGAGCAAGGAAGACGAGGCCGCCTGGCGCGCCCGCGACCCGCTCAATCGCATAGCTAAAGAGATGATCGCCCTCGGCCATCTTGACAAAAAGCAAGTCGCGGCGGTGCGTGCCAAGGCCCAGGAGTCCATGGAGCGCGCTGCCGCAGCATTAACCGAGCCAGACGGGAACCAGCGGAGCGTTCGCCCTGCGCTCTGGCCCAACCCCAAGTTCGTCGATCACGGTGTGCGCGGCAACCTTTCCGAGTTGGATGGCAAGCGCTACGAAGAGATCGAAACCTTTGCGGGCGAGCTCGAAGAACGGAAGTTCATCGATCTCGTGGCCGGCGTCATGGGTCGGCGCATGGAAGAGGACGAGCGCATCTTCGTGCTTGGTGAGGACGTCAGCCGCCTGCGCGGCGGCACTAACGGTGCCACCCGTGGCCTACCGGAGCGATTCCCTGATCGCGTCGTCAGTACGCCGATTACGGAGAACGGCTTTTGCGGTGTTGCCGGCGGTGTCGCCGCCGATGGCAAGTTCCGTCCCGTCATTGAGCTGATGTACGCCGATTTCTGTTACGTCGCCGCTGACCAACTCTTCAACCAGATCGGCAAGATGCGCCACATGTTCGGCGGCGATATGCCGGTACCGGTAGTTGCTCGCGGCAAGGTCGCAGCGAAATCGGGCTACGGCTCGCAGCACTCCATGGACCCGGCTGGGCTCTACGCCCAGTTCCCCGGCTGGCGCATCGTCGCGCCATCGACGCCCTTCGATTATGTCGGGTTGATGAACAGTGCGCTGACCTGCGAGGACCCAGTGCTAGTGATCGAGCATCTCGACCTCTACACCGCCAAGGGTCTGGCTCCGAAAGATGACCTCGACTATTACATCCCGCTCGGCAAAGCCAAGGTGATGCGCGACGGCAATGACTTCACCGTGCTCGCTGCGCTCGCCATGGTACAGCCCTGTATCGACATTGCGGTCGAGATGGGGGTCTCAGCCGAGATCATCGACCTGCGCAGCCTGGACCGCGCCGGCATCGACTGGGAGACCATCGGCGCCAGCCTCGCCAAGACCGGCGCCGTGATCATCGTCGAGCAGGGCGCCCAAGGCACCTCGTACGGGGGGGGTATAGCCGACGAACTGCAGCGCCGCTTCTTCGACCTGCTCGACCAGCCAGTTAAACGCGTCACGGGCGGCGAGGCAGCCCCCACCATCTCCAAGGTGCTGGATCTTGCGGCGAATGCCAGCGACGACGACGTGCGTCGTGGCTACGCCGACGTGATGCGGGACGCTGGCCTGGGGCAAGTAGCGGAGTAGGGCCGGCCCGGCGCAGGCGGACTGCATCATTGTCGGCGCCGGCTCGGCCGGCGCGGCCCTGGCCCATTAATCTCTCTGAAGACCCTAGCGCCATCGTCTTGCTCTTCGAGTCAGGTAAGCCTGACCACCCCTCAGTGCTCCGGTAAGCCCAACTTGTCCATGACCAGATCTATGCAATGATAACGACACGAAAGGTTTAGAAATTTTCCTCGAAAGCCCTTCATGACCGACAAGAACGGTGTCGTGCGCCAGGTCTTCCTCGAGCCTGAGATCAGGCGGAAGATTTTCGATAAGTTGGCCTGTAACGAGCAAATCCTGAAGGCTACGCACGCCGTCGGCATCTAAGCGGATAGGTGCTATACAGAGCCTTACCTGACACCCGGAGGCTTTGCATGGATACCATCGAGCGCCGCGACATCGCTGCAACCGTAGAGGCGGCGCTGGACAGCCGCTTCTCGGCCCGCGCCTTTCTATCCACACCGGTGCCGCGCGAAACGGTCGAGGAGATTCTGGCCCTAGCCTCGCGCGCGCCATCCGGGGTCAACATGCAGCCCTGGAAAATGACCGTGATCAGCGGCGAGACTCGCGCCGCGCTCGAGCGCGACTTGCTCGCGGCCCATGACGACGGCGGCATGGCGCACCAGGAAGTGCCGTATTATCCCGCCGAGCCGTTCCCGGAACCCTACAAGACGCGTCGGCGCACGGTCGGCTGGGCACTCTACGGTGCACTCGACATCGGCAAGGGCGAGCGCGAGAAGACCCACGCCCAGCACGCCCGCAACTACCGCTTCTTTGATGCCCCGGTAGCAATGATCTTCACCATTGAGCGCATCCTCGAGATCGGCAGCTGGCTCGACTACGGTATGTTTCTTCAAAGCATTATGCTGGCAGCCCGCGCCAAGGGGCTGCACACCTGCGCTCAAGCGGCCTTTGCACGCTTCCCCGACATCATCCGCAAGCATCTCATCATTCCCCACGACGAGATCGTCATCTGCGGCATGTCTATGGGCTACCTCGATCACGCCGCGCCGGAAAACAATTTTCGCACCGAGCGTGAACCAGTGAAGGACTTTGCCCGGTTTTTAGATTTTTAAAGGGAGTGATCAGTGTAGGTGAGGACCTGGGAGCACTTGGCGCGCTCACCACGCTATCGCTCGGCCGCAACACCCACGACAATGTCTTGGAGGCTCGCCTCGACGATAAGGTGCCAACCGGCGGCAGCACCTACCAGGAGGGGGGGGCATGGCCGGCAAGACCCAGGTAGCAATCCGCGGCGCACAGTTCTTCCTCAATGCCCGAGTGACCTACGAAGGCGTGCCGGGCATCGAGGGATTGCTATTCAACACCCGCATGGTACAGGGCATCTTCGACGACTTGAACCCCGAGACGCGGCATCTCTGGGCCTATCCCGACACCGGCGAATGGGATGCCGAGCGCAATACCAGAGAATTCATTGCTGCCATGGCGAGCTGGCAGGCTCACGGCGTGTTAGCCTTCACGCTTAACCTGCAGGGTGGTAGCCCTTACGGTTATTCTCAAGCTCAGCCTTGGATTAACTCTGCTTTCGCGGCGGACGGAGCCTTGCGCGAAGATTACCTGACGCGCGCGCGACGCATTCTAGAGGCGGCTGACGGGCTTGGCATGGTGGTGATTCTGGGCCTGTTCTATTTCGGTCAGGAAAAGGTTCTGCGCGACGAGACCGCAATCACGCGCGCCGTCGACGCAGCGGCAGATTGGCTTACGGCGGAGGGCCACACCAATGTCTTGTTGGAGATTAATAACGAGTGCAATATTCGCTACGAACAGCCGATTCTCCAGCCCAAGCGCGTACACGAATTGATCAGGCGCGCCAAGGCTGGGCGCAAACTATTGGTCGGCACCAGCTACGGTGGCGGTACAATCCCCGACAGCGCGGTGGTCGTAGCTAGCGATTTCTTGCTGCTGCACGGCAACAAGGTGGAGCAACCCGATCGCATCCGCGAGATGGTGCGCCGGACCCGTCGGATCGGCGGTTACCAGCCCATGCCTATCCTGTTCAATGAGGATGACCATTACGACTTCGACGGGCTCGACAACAACTTTCTAGCCGCGGTTGGGGAACACGCCTCCTGGGGCGTTTTTGACTACCGTTTCGATGGCGAGGAGCCGGAATGCGGCTATCAAAGTGTGCCCGTTGACTGGTCGATCAACTCGGAGCGCAAGCGTGGTTTCTTCTCACTCGCCAAACGTCTTGCCACGGAGGGCTTGCATGACCATCGCTGATATTCGCACACAGCTGCTTTCCGTCCCCTTCGTCGAGCCACCCCAGACCGGTTTTCTCACTCTCGGCGATATCGACTTGCTTGTGGTCGAGGTCGAGCGCCACGACGGTGTCATCGGCACAGGCTATCTACATCCGCTCGCCGGCGGCATGCGCACACTTGATATGTGCATCCACGAAATGTTCAAGCCTCTACTCATCGGTGCCGATGCAGATAATGTCGAAGAGCTTTGGCAAAAGATGTGGCAAGCAACCTTTATTCAGGGCCGCATGGGTATCACGGTGATGGCACAATCTGCGCTCGACATAGCGCTCTGGGACCTCAAGGGCCGTGCCGCCGGCAGACCACTATGGCAGCTTTGGGGTGGCAAGGGAGACCCCCTGCCGATCTATGGCTCGGGCTGCTTTCGCGGCCTTGGCCATGACGGCATGATTAAGAAGGCGCAGCGCTACGTGGCCCAGGGCTTCACGGCGATCAAGATGCAGGTCGCGCACACTTTCAACCACGACGAGGACGTTGCCAATGTGCGCGATATGCGCGCGGCGCTAGGCGACGACATCGAGATCATGGTCGACGTCAACCAAGGCTGGACCGTGGACGAGGCCATCAGCGTTGGCCGCCGCCTCGACGACTACCGCCTCGCCTGGCTTGAAGAACCCGTCATGGCCGATGACTTCGAGGGCTACCACCGCGTTGCAAACGCCATCGCCACGCCCGTTGTTGGTGGCGAAAATCATTTCACCCACCACGACCTCAAGCCGTTCTTCACCAGCGGCAAGATCTCCATCCTGCAGCCCGATGTTATGCGCGGGGGTTACACCGAGCTACGGGTGATTGCTGAGCACGCCCAGCGCGCCGGCCTGACTATTGCACCACACGTCTTCCCCGAGCTGAGCGTGCAACTCAATGCCGCCATCCCCAACCCCTCCTGGCTCGAATATATGGGCTGGCACGACCACCTCTGGGTCGAGCCAGTGCCTGTCGAGAACGGCTTCATAACACCGCCTAAGAGGCCCGGCCACGGCCTCAACTTCAAGCCCGAGTTGTTGCGCGATCATCCCTATCGCGATTGAGCGGACGCATACGTTTTTGAAACCAAATCGCCGGTTGAGGTCCCAGCGTTGCCGCCTATACATGCGGCGGGGGTCATGCCACACTTCCACCATGAAGACTCGTGAACTGGGGAATACAGGCCTGCCCGTGAGCGCCGTCGGTCTCGGCGGCGTGCCGCTGTCTTTACCTGAGACACGGCCCGACGAAGTAACCGCCATCAAGGTCATTCATCATGCCATCGATCAGGGCATCAGTTTTATCGATACGGCGGACAGCTACAGTCTGGGCGAATCCGACATGGGGCATAACGAGCGCCTCTTTCGTCGTGCATTGACAGCGCTGCCTGCAGGCGTACGAGCGCGGGTAGTGGTGGCGACCAAAGCGGGCTTCATGCGCCCGGGCGGGGCCTGGGTTCCCAATGGTCGCCCGGACTATTTGCGGCATCAATGCGAGGCCTCGCTCCGTAATCTCAACGTCGAGCACATCGACCTACTGCAGCACCACCGGCCGGACCCGGACGTGCCGGTGGCCGAGAGTATCGGCACCTTTGCCCGTCTGCGCGACGAAGGGAAGGTACGCTTCATCGGTGTCAGCGAGTACTCGCTGGCGCAGCTAGACGAGGCCCAGGCCGTTACCGCGATCGCGAGCACGCAAAATCAATATTCTCTGGGGCATAGGCAACCCGAGTACGACGGAACTCTTACAGCAACCCGATCGCGAGGGCTGGCCTTCATCCCCTGGAGCCCGCTGGGCGGCATTGCTGCCCCGCCGCACGGAGCACGCGATCTCGCCCGCCGCCACCCCGCCGTTGCTAGTCTGGCCCAAAAGCTGGGTGTAAGCCCGCAGCGATTAGCCGTAGCCTGGTTGCTGAGCAAGGGACCACAGGTGATCGTCATCGTCGGCGCCGCCCGCTCCGCGAGCATTGAGGACTCGGCATTGGCTGCCGAGCTCGTGCTTGATGCCGAAGCCATCGCCGAGATTGACGAGGCGACTGCCTAAGCGTCGCAATAACAACCGTTGATCCAGAACCTAAACGGCTAGAATGCACAAACCACGTGTGCCACGATGGGGCGTATTTCACTTGGAGTGCCCTATGGATCGGCTCAAAGTCACGGATAATCACGTTGCGGCAAACTCGATGACAGGTTCCCCTGTCTACGTACCGTCCCTCCAGATCACAGACGGCCAAGCCGCACCCGTCGCCGCCAATGGCGGACTTTCCTACATGTCGTTCGACCGCAACGGAGATGCGGGAACCGCCGCGGCGTTCGAAGCGGCTTTGGCAATGATCGCCGGGGGCGAGGGGCAACGGGTTGTTGATATGATAGACAACGCGCCCCCGGGGCCCATCGAAACCAAGTGGGGTATCGGCTTTCGCAAGTTCTCGGAATGCGTGGCCTACATTCACGAAAAGGGCGTAGAAGCGCTCTCCGGCGGGTTGGCACTGCCGTTGCCCTACACCGTCTATGAGCAGCCGACCTACTCCATCGTACCGTCCAATGCCGTCTGGCGGGACCCGGCGCGCACGACCGAGGCTGATCTGTTGCGCAAGGAGGAGGAGAACATGAGACGGCGGACCCTCTTCTTCCCGCAGGTGATGCGCGATGCACGGCGCATCGGAGAATATTACCCCGGCCTCGCGCCCGACACCCCCAAATGCATGGACAAGATCGGTGTCTCGCTGGCGCACCTCGACTCCAAGTGCGAGAACTTCTACGACGCGGCCGAAGTGGAGCGTGTGTTCTACTTAGAGATCGAGAAGCTACTTCTGAAATTCTTCCCCGATGCGACGGATGCACTCGTCTATAACCACGATGTATTCGACAAGGACTACCAGGGCGACCGCACGGAAGATCAAGACAATAAGAATCCGGGCGTGAACGCGAGGTACGCTACCATCGTCCATAACGATTTGAACGATAACAGCGGTCGCGTGCGTTGTCGGGAACTGCTCACGAAAAACCTGCGCAACTTCGGGCGCGAGCAGCACTACACCGAGACCGAGGCGGACGCGAAAATGTCGCGGCGCTTCATGTCGATCAATCTCGCCAAGCCGATGGAAACCGTAGAACAATTTCCCTTCGTGCTTTGCGCCTGGCCCTCGTTTGCAAACCAGCCCTACATCACCAACTATCGCATCTACGATGACCGCGTCGGCGAGACCACGCGCTTCACCTACCGCCCAGACCACGAATGGTACTGGTTTCCCCGGCAGACAGAGACCGAAGTCTCGATGCTTAAATGCTACGACTCCGTCACCGACGGTTCGGTCTCGCGTTGGTCGTTCCACACCGCCTGCATCGACCCAACCGTGCCCCTGGATGCGCCCTCCCGCAAGAACGTTGTGGTCCGCTCTTTCGTCTTCTTCTAGAAAGAATAAGGACAGCAGCTAGCGGCGAACGTGCGGGCGCTGGCTATGCCAACCACAAGTAGAGCGGTGATCTGCGCCCGTCAGCTTACTCATTTACGAGGTGGGTCTGATCCGCTCCCATATACTAATCCATGTTGATTGTTGGTTTGTGAGCGGCCTTTGGTATCTGTGTCGCCACACGGCGTTTGGATATCTTGACCAACCGCTTCGATCGTCTCGACCCCAACACCCCCGCCTATTAGTGCCATAGGCTGAGGCCCGGCAGCGAGAGCAATCGATCACGACGGTGTCGGCAGAGCTATGTCGCAGAGCGGTCACTCGGATGGGATTGGAACCGATAATAGTCACGCCGTATGTCGCGCGCCACACGGCGATTACGAGGCTAATCCAGGGTGGCGTTAATCACCCTATGATACAACGCATCAGTGACGACAAAACACTTGCCATAATTTTGAGATGCGCGCACGTGTACGGAAAGCAGATCTGCTGGACGATCAAAGTGATCGGGCACCAAATTGCAGAATTGATCGAGAAACAAAACGCTATTACCGATACACCACGATTGCATAGGCATCGAAGAGGCACTGCGAATTCATCGTCGCAGAAATATAAAATTAGGCGCAATGTCAATAAGTTGCGTCTGGAGGCCGGGACCGGAATCGAACCGATGTAGGCGGATTTGCAGTCCGCTGCATAGCCACTCTGCCACCCGGCCAAGCGCGCGCTTGGTATAGGGGCGAGCATTGGTGCGGTCAAGGAGCGCAGCCGGGCATTGTTTCCTGAAGCGCGGCGCTATAATCTCCACCCGTCTTGGCGCGGATGGAAGCGGCGTGAGCGGTTGCTTCGATTGCCGCACCTTTAAATACAGGATTATGGATGCCCGACTTCGCCACCATGCGCGCCCACATGGTCGAGGGCCAAATACTTCCGAACAAGGTTACCGATCCACGAATCGTCGAGGCCATGGCGATAGTGCCGCGGGAGTGCTTCGTGACAGGCCCGCTCCAGGCGGTGCCCTACGTCGACGAGGACTTGGCGATCGGCAACGGCCGTTACCTTACAGAGCCAGCGGTGCTTGCGCGCATGATCCAGATGCTCGACCCGGGCCATGACAACACGGCTCTCGATATTGGCTGCGCGAGTGGCTATTCGAGTGCCATTCTGGGTCGGCTGGCGGGAACCGTGATAGCACTCGAAAGCGATGTTGAGCTGAGCACCATCGGCGCAAACGTGTTGCCAACATTGGATATCGATAACGTGCTCTTTATAGAGGGCGACTTAACCCAAGGCTATGCCGACCAAGCACCTTACGATGTCATTCTGATTGGCGGCGGTGTCGAAAAGGTACCGGAGGTGATCCTTGAGCAGCTGGCCGAAGGCGGCCGACTGGCCACTGTGATCTCGCAGCCACTTACTGGGGGACACGGACATTTGGGGCAGGTCACATTGTACACGCGCATCGGCGGAGTGGTCTCGTCGCGGGCGCTGTTCGATGCGGCATTACCAATGTTACCGGGATTTAGGGCGTCCCATGAATTTGTATTATGAGACGGCATTACCGATCTGGGAGGATGCAGTCGTGAGTAGGCATGGATTGGCCAGGGCGGTCGTATCGGTATTAGCGTTGACGGTGGTATCGGGTGCCGCATGCGCACAAAGCTTGCAGGAGTCTCTGGCCAGCGCGTATGCCGGTGATCCTCGGCTGCTGGCCGAACGGGCAGCGCTGCGCGCTGTCGACGAGGGCGTACCTAGCGCCCAATCTGGCTGGCGGCCGACCGTCAGCATCAATGGCAGCGTCGGTAGGCGCTATCAGAACAACACCTTGGGTACAGGCGTTTCTACCAACGACTGGACTTCGCCTGCCTCTGCCGACCTGACCCTGTCACAGCCGCTTTGGCGCGGCGGCGCCACAGCGGCTGAGGTTGAGGTAGCGGAGAACCGGGTTTTCGCTGCACGCGCTAATCTGGTGGCCGTGGAGCAGGAGGTGCTGTTGGAGTCTGCTACCGCCTATATCACCGTTGTACGGGATCAATCCGTAGTCGGCCTCAGTATCAACAACGAGCAGGTTTTCGAGCGCCAACTGCAGGCCACCCGCGATCGCTTCGAGGTTGGCGAAGTGACGCGCACCGATGTGGCACAGGCAGAGGCGCGCCTCGCCAACACCGTGGCCGAGCGCATTCGTGCAGAAGGAAATCTAGAGGTCTCGCGCGCCGACTATCGGCGCAGCGTCGGCTCTTTGCCGGGCGAGTTGACCTTTCCGAACGTCGAGGCGTTCTTGCCTCTGCCCGGCACAGAAGACGAAGCGTTAGCCTACGCAACGCAACGCAATCCGGCCATCATCAGCGCCGGCTTTAATTACCGCGCGGCGCTATTCGATATAAGTGCGGCGGCGGCGGCCCTGATGCCGCAGCTGAGTCTGGATAGCGCCCTGCGGCGGAACTGGGATCCCAACTCGTTTTTCTCGGAGACCGATACGGCGGAGATCATGGCCAATGTGACGGTGCCCCTATATCAATCGGGTGCAGAATATGCGCGGGTTCGCGAGCTGCAGCAGACGGCGGTTCAACGCCGCCGGCAGCTGGACGATGCCCGGCGCACGGTGCGCAAGAGGGTTGGGCAGGCCTGGGAAGAGCTTAATGCGGCTAAAGCTGGCATCCGCGCCCTAGAATCCTCCGTCAATGCCAATGAGATCGCTCTCGAAGGCGTGCGCCAGGAGGCCGATGTTGGCGCCCGCACTGTGCTCGATGTGCTTGATGCCGAGCAAGAGCTGTTCGAAGCTCGTGTGGCCCTGGTACGGGCAAAAACAGAGGCAACTGTATCCGCTTTTCTCCTGACCGAGGTCATTGGCGGCATGACGGCGGCTGCGTTGAGGTTGCCTGTGACGCTGTACGATCCGTTAGTGCACTACGACGATGTCGTGGACAAATGGATCGGCTTTGACGGTGATTTCGACGGCGTCGATATCTTCGATTTCGGGTGGGATTAACTGGAAATTGATTTTGGCACCTGAATATGACCCTGTAAGAGGCTATTATCTAACTCCCTTTGAGCCGTCGTCATTAAGGCGCTATTAACCCGGGCCTTCGATGGTGCTGTTGAGAGCAGGCGATGATGCCAGAAGCTCGCAGGCATCGGCGACTTCGATATTGTGGTTCTCTAGTATAGGCTACCGTAAGCGATGCGAAGGAATGTCCTATAGCTATGACTGAGGACAAAGGGCAACAGGAACCCTCGATGGAGGAAATCCTGTCTACGATCCGTCGAGTTATATCCGATGATGGCGAGAGGGAAGGGGAAGATGCGCCTGCCGAGATAGCAGCCGAATCGGGACCAAGATTGAAGCAGGAACCAGAAGACGACGACGTCCTGGAGTTGACCGAAATCGTCGAAGAAGAGCCAAATCCGGATCTGATATTGGAAGAGCGCTCATCCGATACGGAAGAGGAATCCATGAGTTTACTCGGCGAAGGCCTGGAACCGCATCTACGAGATATCAGCGACATCACGGTCGAGCGCTTAGCGACCAAGATCATGCGGCCCATGTTGCGTGACTGGCTTGACCGTAACCTGCCGGACATGGTTCAAAACCTAGTGCGTGCTGAGATCCGTTGTATTAGCGATAAGGTCAAGCGCTAAGGTCGATTTTGGCAGGGACCGCCTGGGTCCCACCGCCACACTATCACGCCAGGCCGTGCCACGGGCACGGGCACGGTCTTACTGTTCGGGGGTCCCGACCGACGATGCTCGACAAAACCTATCACCCGGAAAAGGTGGAAGGCCGTATCGCCGCGCGTTGGCGTGAGACCGGCGCCTTTGATGCCGATCCGGCCGCGCCCGCAACCCCGTTCTCCGTCATGATGCCACCGCCGAACGTGACCGGCAGCCTGCATATCGGCCATGCCCTCAACATGACCTTGCAGGACGTCCTGACGCGCTACTGGCGCATGAAGGGCCGCAACGCCCTGTGGCAACCGGGCATGGACCATGCCGGCATCGCCACGCAGATGGTCGTCGAGCGGCAGTTGCAGCAAGAAGGGTTAGATCGTCGCGAGATGGGCCGCGAGGCTTTCCTGGAGAAGGTCTGGGCCTGGAAGGCTGAGTCCGGTGGCGCCATCTTCAAGCAACTCGAACGCCTTGGCGCCTCGCCAGACTGGCACCGCGAGCGCTTCACGCTCGACGAAGGGCTGAGCAAAGCCGTGCGCACGGTCTTCGTGCGGCTGTATCGCGAAGGGCTGATCTATCGGGATAAGCGGTTGGTCAACTGGGACTGCAAGTTGCTGACCGCTATTAGCGACCTCGAAGTGGAACAGCGGTCGACAGACGGCCATCTATGGCACCTTAAATATCCGGTAGAATCTACTGATAATACGTATATTATTGTTGCTACAACTCGTCCAGAAACAATGCTAGGCGATACCGCCGTGGCGGTGCATCCTGAGGATCCACGTTATCAGGATATGATCGGCAAAAATGTCCTTCTACCGCTGGTCGGGCGCCTGATTCCGATCATAGGCGATACCTATTCCGATCCAGAGAAAGGCACCGGTGCGGTCAAGATCACACCGGCCCACGATTTCAACGATTTTGAGGTCGGCCGTCGACATGGGCTTGAGGCGATCAATGTCTTCGACGAACATGGCATTCTGAACGACGCCGTGCCCGAGAAATACCGCGGCCTCGACCGCGCTGAAGCGCGCCACCGCATCGTTTCGGCCTTCGAGTCCGCCGGTCTGCTCGACAAGATCGAGGACCACCAGCATGTGGTACCTTATGGCGACCGTTCCGGTACGATCATTGAGCCCTGGCTAACGGACCAGTGGTACGTCGATGCGGAGACCCTGGCCAAGCCTGCCATCGCGGCGGTCGAGGACGGCAGAGTCCGCTTCGTACCCAAAACCTGGGAGAAGACCTATTTCGAGTGGATGCGCAACATCCAGCCCTGGTGCATATCGCGCCAGCTCTGGTGGGGCCATCGCATACCGGCCTGGTACGGTCCTGACGACGAGATTTTCGTTGCCATGGACGAGGCCGAGGCTCTTGCTGCAGCCGAGGCGCATTACGGCCAAGCAGTCGAGATGAGGCGAGAGTCCGATGTCCTCGACACCTGGTTCTCATCCGGTCTCTGGCCCTTCTCGACACTCGGCTGGCCCGGGAAGACTCCAGACCTGAAGACCTGGTACCCCGGAGACGTCCTGATCACTGGCTTCGACATCATCTTCTTCTGGGTCGCCCGCATGATCATGATGGGCTTGCATATGATGGGCGAGGTGCCCTTCCGCGAGGTCTACATCCATGCCCTGGTGCGTGACGCCAAGGGTCAGAAGATGTCGAAAACCAAAGGCAACGTCATCGATCCGTTGTCGTTGATGGACAACTATGGCACCGACGCAGTGCGCTTCACCCTGGTCGCCATGGCGGCCCAGGGACGCGATATAAAGCTTGCTGAGGACCGCGTTGCCGGCTATCGCAACTTCGTCACCAAACTGTGGAACGCGGCACGCTTCTGCGAAATGAATGGCTGTCGCGTGGACGGCAGCTTTGACCCCGGCACTTGCGAAGCGCGGACCAACCGCTGGATTGTAGGCGAGACGGTAGCGGCCGTCGGCGCCGCAGCCGAGGCCATCGAAGCCTACCGCTTTAACGAGGCGGCACAAGGCCTTTATGCTTTCGTCTGGCACGGCTTCTGCGACTGGTACCTGGAAATCGCCAAGCCCGTTCTCTACGGCGACAACTGCCCGGCGAAGGACGAGACCCGTGCCACTGCCGGCTGGGTTCTCGGCCGCATACTCGAAGCTTTGCACCCGTTGATGCCGTTTGTCAGCGAGGAACTGCATGCTAACCTCGGCGGCTCAGCGCTGCTGACAACGTCGCCCTGGCCAGTACTATCAGATGTGCCGGTCGATCAGACCGCGCGCGACGAGATAGCCTGGGTCGTGCGTCTGGTCGGTGAGGTCCGCTCGGTACGCGCCGAGATGACGGTGCCGCCGTCGGCTACGGTAGCGCTAACCGTTATCGAAACAAGCGCAGAGGCACGCGGTCGTCTAGCCCGGCAGCGGGATGTGATAGAATCCTTGGCGAAGGTTGAGTTGGCAATCGCGGAGGGTGACGAAATGGCTCCGTCAGGCACGGTGCAAGCAGTATTCGAGGATGCTAGTCTGTTTCTGCACGTGGCCGATGTCGTCGACCTTGCCGAGCAGCATGACCGCCTGGCGCGCGAAATAACGAAAATCGAGGACGAAATCGCTAAACTGGACAAGAAGTTAGGAAACGAAAACTTTCTCGCGCGGGCGCCCGAGGCTATCGTCTTCGAGCAACGCGAGCGCCGCAACGAGGCCGAACAGTCGCGTCTCAAACTCGACCGCGCAATGGCGCGCCTGGCAGGGGTTTAGAGTCGTGGCGGGCAGGGCATTCCCCATGTGCCGCCAGCGCGCTGCCTGCTCCAGAAAGGCACCATAGACGCCACCAGGATCTCCCCGCGGTCGGAAAAGATCTGGCTAACGCCCGTTGATTGTCACCACCACGCGACGGTTGCGCGCTTCTCGAACGCCGTCCGCGGTCGCCACCAACGGGTCAGATTCTCCGACGGCGCTACCCCGAATGCGATTGGCGGCTAGGCCCTGACTAACCAGGGCTTCGGTCACGGCCGCCGTACGGCGTTCCGAGAGGCGTTGGTTGTAGCGCTCCGAGCCAGAGCGATCAGCATGCCCAACCAGGATCAACTCATCCACTGCGCCCAGCCAATCGGCAACGATATTGTCGATCACCAACTGTGCTATCGGCGTGATGTTCGACTTATCCCAATCAAAAAACAAGGTGTAGAAGCGTGGCATGGTCGGCGGCGGCGCCTCCACCACAGGTGCCTGTACGGCAGGTGGCTCCACGGCAGGTGCCTGCGCGGCAGGCGGTTCCACGGCAGGTGCCTGTGCGGCAGGCTCAGGCAGTGGCACTGTATTGCTGATCACGATCTTGCTGATGTGGTAGCAATCGCGCCTTCCCCACCAACCCTCGATATCGAGGGACAGTTTGTGCGTCACCTGGGCATTGGTCAGACGCTCGCAGTCCACCGGAAAGATGTAGTAGCGTTTCGCCACGCCGCCTGAGGGCAGGTAATCCCCTTGGGCGAGAGGACTTGCGGTCAAACGCCCTTGGTCGTCAAAAAAGCTGAGGCCGTATTCGAAGTTGGTGGCGTCGCTATCCAAGTTGTTGTGCAGCCCAATATAGACTGCACAAGACTGGTCGGGGGCTTCGGCCCGATCCACGAAGACGGCGAAATCGTATTCCAGGTCGTTGCCCTGTCGAATCGGCACGCAACCGATCAGTGTCGTTGCCACCAAAGCCACAAGTGCTAGCCGAAGCATGATATTCCCCCTTGCCGAGGTTGAGGCTGCATGCCGGCAGCAAAGCATGGCACACATAAGGTCCGGGTCGTGTTCCAACGTAGTGCGACTGCCAGGGGCATCATCTTTCCTCGAGATAGCGGGCCAAACCATCTTTCGAAGAGAGCATTGGGTGCTTCACAGCGACCATGGCATGCTTACCTCCGGCGCTGTTGCATCATGTTCCGCGCCCTTAGCACTCTGTATTATGGAGCTTCGGATCACGGTTGCCACTGAAGCGACCGAGTACGACGAGAATTTGTGCAGAACGGGGCAAAATTAAGACTTTTCCCATTTTTTTCTTTATCTCTGGCCGACATGAATTGACGTGCCGGCACGCTGGCAGTCCTTGATCAAATTCGCGACAATGCGCGGATCACCCAGATAGTAGCTATCGACTGCGCTGGTCACGGCGTACGAATTACTAGTCTCATGGGTTAGATAGTCGTAACGGCCAGGCGAATCCAAAACCAACGACAGCACGCCGTGGCGGTTGACTCGGAGGCGAGCAAAACTATTCCCCCGCTGGCGGCCACGCGCCATGAGATACGGAATTTCCGCGCAGGCCGTGCCAAGTAAGCGATCGAATTCCTTGATACGCTCGTACTGGGGATTAGGTTCGATTTGATTACGGTAGTAGACGTTCCAAGGCATCAATCCGTCGATCGGTCGGTATGTATGGAACTCCGCTTTTGACGAAACGATGGAGCCATTGGGAAAGTAGACTGCTACTTGGTTCTTCAGCAGCACGCGATCGCCCAGGATGTCTCCCGATCGCAACAGGCGCTCGATGCGAGGTTCTAGAATCCGCCCAACGGAATCGTCGAACCGCAACAATTTCGAGTGGTCGATCGAAATTTCAACGAACTCCTCGAAAGGCAGGATCGGCTGATCACTCGTCTGGGCAGGAGTGGTAATGCTGAGAAGGGCAAGGACGAACACGCCGTCGAGTGCCCGTCGGGCTCTCATTTGCTCCCCTCCATTGCCTCGCTCAATTGTGTTTCAGCAGACACGTCAACTCCGCCAGCGTACAGCAAGGGTGACAGAATAGCCGAGATTTGCGTTCCGTCCACGTGCCAGGGCTAGGATTTGGCGCCTGTTTACGCATCGTCCGAAACAGAAAGGGCCCAGAAAAGCATGGTCCTCGCGCCTTTCGACCCCATAAGGACCGATCGCGCTGTTGTCGCCTATTCCACGACGGTAACCACCACCTAGCGATCGCGCTGCTCACGCCGCCGATTTCTCTGGTACATACGTTACAAACATAATCTAAAGCTTTCGATCTGAACAAGCGTAGAGGCTCCCAGATTGAGCAAATCCGCTCAAGATCAAAGATTTACCTAATTCATGTCACAGTGTGACCAATTGGTAACTATTTAGTAGGGTCTTAAGTTTGTCCGGTCGGGTCTGAGTTGGTGTCAACAGGAACCGGGCGACACACGGTACCATGTAGTGTAGGTCGTCATAGACGGTATCGGCGCACAGGATTGGCTACTCGGAATGGGGCTTGCGAGGTGACGGGTCGAAGATACATGGCGGTGGCGCTTGTCGCTTTGTCCATATGCGCCACAGGTGACGGGCAGCTGGTCGCCAACGACTATCTTCCCGATTTGATATCCGAGGTCGACGAAGCACGCATCGGTGCGGAGCAGCACGACCAGATCCTGGCCGAGTTCGGTGGCGCCTATGACGATCCCAAGATTGCTGCCTATGTCGACAGTATCGGTCAATTTCTCGCCCTGACCTCAGAGCGACCCAACGTTAAGTTCACCTTCACAGTCCTCAACAGCCCGATCGTCAACGCTTTCGCTTTGCCTGGCGGCTATATCTATGTCAGTCGCGGCTTGCTGGCCCTGGCGGGCGACGAGGCTGAATTGGCTGGAGTGATCGCGCACGAGATCGGCCATGTAGCAGCGCGCCACGGGGCGCAACGCATGTCTAGTGGGATCATGGCCCAGCTCGGTTTGGGCCTGCTAAGCATACTGACCGACAGCCCGGAGCTTTCCGGTATCGCGCAGCTTGGCGCCATGGCGGCGATTCAGGGCTACTCACGCGACCAGGAGTTCGAGGCCGATATGCTGGGCGTGCACTATCTCGAGCGCGCTGGATTCGATACCGAAGCCATGGCCTCGTTCTTAGCCAAGATGCGCGCCCACAGCGAAGTCGAAGGGCGTATTGCCGGGCACAGCGGCAGTGGCGATCAGTTCGACATATTTGCCACCCACCCGCGTACGGCGGAGCGGGTCCGCCGCGCCGTTCAGGCAGCCAACGTCAGCCGTGTGGCACAACCGATCGTCGGGCGCGAGATCTATCTCAACAAGATCAATGGCATGTTGTTCGGCGACGACCCGGGCCAGGGCGTGGTGCGTGGTCGCCAGTTTTTGCACCCAGATCTCGGTTTCCGCTTCGAGGCGCCACCGGATTTTTCTCTCCTCAATGGTCAAACCCAAGTATTAGGGCGCGGGCCCGACGGTGCGATACTCGTCTTTGATGCCGATTCACGCCCTGACGGGCGCCCGATGACTGGTTACCTACAGGATATCTGGGCAGAGGGAACGCCGGTGCGCGAGCTGCAGCGCTTCTATGTGGACAACCGCGAGGCAGCGACCGCGATGGTACGGCTCGATCTCAATGGCCAGCCTGCCGATGCGCGCTTGATCGCTATTGGCTTCGACTCGACGGTGATCTACCGCTTCGTCTTCCTGACGCCAACCACCGTGACCGCGCACTTCTATCCTTTATTCCGCGAGACCGTCTACAGTTTCCGCGGCTTGAGCGCGTCAGAAGCCGACGCCATCCGACCACACCGCTTGGTGTTGCACTGGGTGCGAGGCGGAGAGACCTCGGCGCAGATCGCGTCGCGCATGCCCAGCGACCGTTATGCGCTGGCTCGCTTCCTGGTGCTCAATGGACTTTACCCGAACCAAGCACTGGGCCAGGGCTGGATGCTCAAGACCGTGGTCGAATAGCGCCGTCCCATGCGCATCGCGGTTGGCGGATTTCTGCACGAAACCAACACTTTCGCTCCTAACAAAGCGAGCTTCGCCGATTTCGAAGCGGCCGATGGCTGGCCCGCCCTGACGCAAGGTGAGGCGTTGCCGAAAGCCGTTGCCGGGATGAACCTGGCGGTAGCCGGATTCCTCGAAACTGCCTATGCCGCCGGAGACAGCTTGGCGCCGTTGCTTTGGTGCGCCGCTGTGCCCTCCGCCCAGGTCAAGAAAGACGCCTTCGAGCGCATCACCGCCATGCTCCTGGCAGCGCTGGAGGCGGCGGGGCCCGTGGATGCAGTCTATCTCGACTTGCACGGTGCTATGGTCACCGAGCACCTGGAAGATGGCGAGGGCGAGCTTTTGGCCCGCTTGCGACAGGCCGTCGGGGCTAACACCCCCCTGGTGGCGAGCCTTGACTTGCATGCCAATGTTAGCCCGCGCATGCTGACCGAAAGCGACGCGTTGGTCAGTTATCAAACCTATCCCCATGTTGATATGGCAGAGACCGGTGCCCGCACGCACACGCTGCTCACGCGCTTGGGTGAAGGCAATCGGCCGGCCAAGACCATGCGCCAGGCGGACTACCTGATGCCACTCGTCTGGCAGTGCACTGACATGGAGCCTGCGCGCGGGCTGGCGGCGCGATGTCGCGAGCTAGCGGTGGGCGAGGGCGTCCGGTCGATGTCCCTGGCTTACGGCTTTCCGCCTGCCGACATACACGATTGTGGTCCGGCCGTGCTGGCCTATGCCGATGACCAGACAACGGCCGACGCCGTCGCCGATGCGCTGGCTGAAGCTATTACTGTGGCGGAACCCGGCTTTGCTGGACATATCTACGCGCCGGTCGAGGCCGCAGCGCTCGCCCGCGCCCCTACCAGGCGCCCGCTGATCATGGCGGATACCCAGGACAATCCGGGTGCCGGTGCAGCATCCGACACCGTCGGCATGGTGCGAGCGCTGCTTACCGCCGAGGTCACCGATGTGGTGTTAGGACTGCTCTACGACCCTCAAACGGCGGCCCAGGCCCACGCTGCAGGCCTCAGCGGCATCATCCGGGTCAAGCTCGGTGCCGGAAGCGCCTGGGAAGGCGAGGTACCTTTTGTCGGCAAGGCCGAGGTGGTCGCCCTCGGCGACGGCGACTTCAAAGCCACGGGGCCGATGTTCGTCGGCTCGCGGATGCGGCTCGGGCCGATGGCGGCGCTGCAAATTGGTGGTTTGACGGTCGTGGTCTCCTCGCAGCGCATGCAAGCGGCGGATCAGGCCATGTTCCGTCATCTCGGCATCGAGCCCGCCGATCATACCGCGCTGGTGCTCAAGAGCTCGGTGCATTTTCGCGCCGACTTCACGCCGATCGCAGGCGAGATCATCGTCGTGGCCAGTCCCGGGCCTAACCCGGTCGATCATCTGGCACTTGACTATCGGCGTCTGCGGCCAGGCCTGCGTCTAGTGCCACTTGGGCCGGCATACAACGGTTAACGAGCAACAGCCCGGCGAAGATTAAACCATGCCGAGGGCGTGATAGGGCCGTGGCGCCTCGCCAAAAAAACCATGCCAAGAACCGTCGTGAAGAGCGGCATCAGATGTGGGAACATGGCGCTGCGGTCGGCGCCGATCCTAGCGATGTCGCTCATGTCGCGCTCTCTAGCTCACACCACACCGGGGTATGGTCAGAAGCCTTGCTCTTGCCGCGTGGTACCATGTCTATATCGCAAGCGTTCAGGCGATCAGCCGCTTGAGGCGATAGCAGCAGATGGTCAATGCGCAAACCCCGGTCGCTCTCGAAGGCACGACGCTGGTAGTCCCAGAAGCTGTAGCGCCCGGTCTCGGCATGCAGGGCACGGAAGGCCTCCGTATAACCGAGGTTGAGAATTTTCCGGAAGGCCCGGCGCGTATCGAGGCGGAACAAGGCATCCTCGGCCCAGCCAGCGGGATCATAGACATCGCCCGGCGCAGGGATAACGTTGTAATCACCGGCCAGCACCACCGGCTCTTCCGATGTCAGCAGGCTCGCCGCATACTCGCGAAGCCGTACCATCCAAGCCAGCTTGTAAGGATATTTCTCGCTGTCGACCGGATTGCCGTTTGGCAGGTAGATAGAGGCGACTCGGACCCCGTCAGCGCCAGCATCGACCCAGGCCTCGACATAGCGTGCCTGCTTGTCCGTCTCGTCGCCGGGCAGGCGCTCGACAATATCTTGCAGGGGAAAGCGCGAGAGGATGGCGACTCCGTTGTATGATTTCTGCCCGACCACGGCGCAGACGTAGCCGCGCTCCTCGATCTCCAGCGCCGGAAAGCTCTCCGCCACCGTTTTGATTTCCTGCAACAGCAGCACGTCGGGAACCGCTTCATCGAGCCAGGCAAGCAGGTTTGGTAAGCGCGCCCTGACCGAATTGACGTTCCAGGTGGCGATGCGCACCCCTCAGTCCTCGAGCCGGCTTGCACGCTCTTCCGGCGTTACACTGCGATAGTTCTCCTTTTCGTTCTGTACACAGCCCGCCATCTCGGTCGTTCTCGACCCGAAACCGTATTCGGCGCAGTGCTTCTGTAAGCGGGTCAGACGCTCATCCTCGACATTGGCGCAAATGGCAGACAGAAGAGTGATTCTCAGGCACACAAAACTCATTTTCAGGCTCCCCGCGCCTTCGCGACAGTTAGCATATCGTAGCGTGATTCTTGGGTCCGAACACAGCCGGAAACCAAGAATTGATGGGTTTCTCGTGACACCGGTCAGGAATTCGAAGCGAATCCGGACCACTATGTGACCCGCACCACTGTCGTCGGCGCTCGTACCCCCTGCATTCTTTCCAACGGAAGAAGCAAAACCGGATCGCATGGAAGTTTAAAATGTTTGTCAGCAAGACCATCACGGACCTGAAGGACACCGGCACCCGTCTCGCGCAACATGCGTGCAGTTTTTTAGGCGTCGCGGTCTGCACCCCGATCGACCATCAGATCTACACACTGGCCCCAAGACACCAGCTTGCAAGGCGGCACTGCTGCCACCCTGCTGGTCCCGCAAGCTGATCGTTGCCGGCCTGACCCCGAGGGGATCTATCTCTGGGTCTGCCGCGCCCAAGAGCGCCTCCCCGCCGACAGCGGTTGACCGCCCTCCAGCCACTCCCTATTGTCCGCTCGCTTGAGCCCGTAGCTCAGTTGGTAGAGCACCTGACTTTTAATCAGGTTGTCGTTGGTTCGAAACCAACCGGGCTCACCAATTAAAATGAAGACTTGGCGAAAAGGCACTGGAGCCGAGTATTGGCCCACCTCGGACCTTTTTCCCGTCGTTGACGCAGTCGACTGGGACAGGTGGGGAATCGTTGACTCAAAAGAATTAGAGGCCAGCGTTCCAGCTGGCCTCCAACGGAACTTGCTCTACATAGGCGGCGAAGAGATTACTCCGCTGCCTGGCCGGTGATAGCCACCTCGACCAACGTGTCGGAGAAGGTGGGCGCATTCCCATAGTCGGCAAAAGCCGGCGGGATGATCGGTCATGGCTACTTCTAGCTGTTCTCCGCAGTGGGCTTAAGCACCCAAACGAACAGTGCAGTTGCCAACAAGGCGCCCACGATCTGCGCCACGATAAAGGCCGGGGTATCGGTCGGGCGGATCCCTGTAAAAGTAGTTGTGAAGGAACGTGCGAAGGTCACGGCCGGATTGGCAAACGAGGTCGAGGAGGTGAACCAATAGCCGGCCGTGATGAACAGGCCGACGGCATAGGGTACGGCCTCGGGTCGCGCCCGCAGACAACCGAGAATCGTTGCCACGAGTCCGAAGGCAGCCACCATCTCGGCCACCACCTGGCCCGAGCCCGCACGCTCTTTGATGCCAAGGCTGAGAATCGGCTCGGAGAACATGAAATGGGCCAGCGCGACACCGAGCACAGCGGCAACAGCCTGGCACAGCACATAGGCGGCCGCATCGCCTGGTGGGATCGCCTTTTGCACGGCGAAGGAGAGGGTGACGGCTGGATTGAAATGAGCGCCCGATATGGGCCCGAAGACCAGAATTAGCACCGCCAGGATGGCGCCTGTCGCGATCGTATTGCCGAGCAGGGCTATAGCCACATTACCGCCTGCCAGGCTTTCCCCCATGATGCCAGAGCCGACCACGGTTGCGAGCAGAAACGCCGTGCCGACAAACTCGGCGATCAGGCGTTGTGACAACGAATAGCGCATCAGACGAGCGCCCGGAAGAAGACCTCGGGCGCCACATTGCCGCCTGACAGCACCACGACCACGGTCCTGTCCCGGCAATCCAGCTTACCGCTGAGCGCAGCCGCCAGCGCCACCGCACCACCCGGCTCGAGAACGATCTTGAGATGGCGGAACGCCACGGCGATAGCGGCAAGTGCTTCCTCGTCATTGACCATAATACCCTCCGATAGCGTATTCCGATTGATGGCGAAGGTAAGCTCACCTGGCTCCGGCGCCAGCAGCGCATCGCAGATGGAGCGGGCTTCCAGATCATTAGCCTTACGCTCGCCCACCACCAGCGAGCGAGCCGTATCGTCGAACCCTTGCGGCTCAACCGGATGGACGGCAATGCCCGGCAGATGGTCAATGAGCGCAAGCGACGTGCCGGCGATCAGCCCACCGCCCCCGCAACTGACCAATGCGGCGTCCGGCCTAAGCCCGAGCGCGGTAGCTTGCGCCGCGACTTCCAGGCCTACGGTCCCCTGGCCGGCTATGATCCAGGGATCGTCATAGGGGCGAACAATGGTAGCGCCGCGGTCCTTGGCCAGCGCCGCACCGATATCCTCGCGGCTTTCGTTGTAGCGGTCGTACGAGACAACCTCCGCGCCAAGCGCACGCGTATTCTCAACTTTCGGCGGTGGTGCGTCCGAAGGCATGACGATCGTCGCGGGGACACCTAGCAAGGTCGCTGCAGCAGCCACGCCCTGTGCGTGATTACCCGACGACCAGGCCACCACGCCATTGCCGCGCTCGGCCTCGGGAATGCGGCTGATGCAGTTGTAGGCGCCACGGAACTTGAACGAGCCAGTGCGCTGCAACGGCTCAGCCTTCAAAAGCAGGCAACCGCCGACCATCGCATCGATGGCTGGTGCATTGAGTAGCGGCGTGGCCACGGCGTGGCCGCGCAAACGCCGCGCAGCATCGACTATATCATCGATCTGAGGCAGACCATTCAACATGGTCACTGGGTGGTATGGCCGAGCATCTCTGCCATCAGAGTAAGCTTCGGCCTGTCCCCGCGTCCGGCAAGCAAGACACTGTATACTTGTGTACTCTCAAGGACGCGCTGAACATAGTTGTGGGTTTCTCTAAAGGGAATTTCCTCTATCCAATCGATGACATCGATACTGGGCGAGCGGGGATCACCATTGCGACGAAGCCACTGACGGACACGGCTGGGACCGGCATTGTAGGCGGCAAAGGCAAGCACGTAAGACCCGCTGAATCTCGTTAGTTGCTCTGCCAGATACGTGCTGCCAAGCTTCAGACTGTACGCTGGATCGTCGAGCAGGCGGTGCGGCTCGTATGCGATGCCCAATTTTCCCGCCACCAGCTTGGCAGTGGCGGGCATGAGCTGAAAAAGGCCGCGTGCGCCGACGCGGCTGACGGCCCCAGGATTCATCTCGCTTTCCTGGCGCGCCAGCGCCAACATCACCGCGAGTTTGGGCGCCCCCGCCTCGGACGCCCATTGGGTGAAGACCTTGGGCACGGGATAGGCAGCATCCAGCACCATGACGCCGTCGCGTTGGGCCCGCTTAGCAGCGCGAATCGCGATATGTGACTGGTCGTAATCGAGTGGGATTCTGGCAATTCGTATGCGCTCCAGCGGCGTCGACGCCTGATCGAGTGTATGCGCCAGCACAAGGCTTACAAGCTTATCCTCACCGAGCTCGCCTAGTAGGCGCGCCAGGCGAATCTGCTCGCGGGCCTCGAAGTCGGCCGCAGTTTGCGGGCGTATGGTCGCCGGCAAGCGAAGCACGCTACGGCTAAGGGCGATGGTGGCGAGTTGGCCGTAATAGCTCGTCGGACGCGAGGCAGCCCTTTGATACCAGATGGCCGCATCAGAGCTGTTTCCGTCCGCAGAGGCAGCGCGGGCCGCCCAATATGCGGCACGGCCGACACTGATCGGAAGTTTAACCACATTGTGCATGGCAACGAAGTGCCCGAACGCAGTTTTTGGTTGACTCAGGTGGCGCAGTGCCAACCAACCAGCTAGCCACTCCGCCTCCGCCACGCCGGCGGCTCGCGTCTGCCTATGGGCTGCGATGATGCGGTAGGCCTCCGCATAGCGCCCACCGGTCATCGCCTTGCGCGTCAGAGTCATGCGTTGCTTGAGCCATTGGCGCTCATCACCAAGTTCAGCAGGGGGGCTGGACAGCAGTGCCATCGCACCACTGTCATTGCCGTGGTTCTGGCGCCAACGTATGCGCTCGTAGAGCAGGCCTGGATCCGTGAGGAGAGTCGGCGGCACCTGTCTCACGGCAGCGTCAACCCCGAAGACGCCCCTGATCAAGGCGATACGGGCCTTGGCCAGCAGGCGATGGTCCTCGTCAAGATAGGGCAAGACCCGTCGCGCCACTGTGACCTGCTGGCGCCAAAGCAGCCGATCGATACGCGCCCAATGATCGGCGGGGCGTAATAGAGCGGCATGCTCGCGGATGAGTTTGCTTTCGATAGCGCTATCGAAATTGTGTCTGGCCCAAGCCTCGCGCAGCAGCGCCGCGCCACCTACGCCATCACCGCTGGCAATGAGCGCGCTGCCGAGGCGGTATTTGCCATGGCCGGTGAGCGGCGGCAGTTGTGAGAACCAGGCGACCACTACGGACGGCGCGAGGTCGGCAGGCATGGCGTCCTCGCCGCGCCGGCGAATGGGCGCCAGTCCGGGCCAATCCGAATTGGCAGCCAGAAAACCGGTCACTTCCGCAAAAGTCGAGGGCTTCTCCCTCAGGCGCAGCGTGCGCCAGACCACAAGCTTAGCAACAAGCGGATCGGATGCCGTCGCCGCCTCAGCACGGGCGGTTTCCCAGTTGCCCCTGTTAATGGCCTGCATGGCCCGGTGGGCAATAGTCAAGTCTGCGCCATCGACGGGGTCCGGTGGATGGGCGACCACATCTGGCACCACTATCACAGCCATCACGGCAAGCATGCCTAGCCACCCACCCCGTAATCTCGCCATGCTTCACCTCGCCTGTTGTCTTCGCAGTATAGCGGAACCCCCAGCACGGCAGGGTTTCAAATGCGCTTGAGGGGGCGTATGATTCGCTCTTCTTGCAAGATTTTTACCGCTACTCCGCCTCTGCGGGACAGGAGACGGCCATGTTCAAAGGATCGATTACTGCGCTCATTACCCCGTTCGCAAACGGGAAGGTAGCGGAGAAAGCGTTTCAGAAATTCGTCGACTGGCAGATCCAGCAGGGTGCTCATGGCGTCGTGCCGTGCGGGACGACGGGCGAATCGCCGACCTTGAGCCATACCGAGCACCGGCGCGTTACCGAGCTTTGCATCGAGACAGTAGCTGGGCGTGTGCCGGTGATTGCCGGCACCGGCTCAAACTCAACCGAGGAATCAGCCAGCCTGACGAAGCACGCCCATCAGATGGGGGCTGACGCGGCGCTGGTAGTCACGCCCTATTACAACAAGCCCACACAAGCTGGACTGTACGCGCATTTCGAGAACGTAGCCGCGAGTGCCGACATCCCAATCATCATTTACAACATTCCCGGCCGCTCTGTGGTCAACATGAGCATCGAGACTATGGCTAGGTTGGCCGAGATTCCCAACATCATAGGCGTCAAGGACGCCACCGCAGATCTCACACGACCGATGCTGGAGCGCCTGGCGATCGGTGACGCCTTCTGCCTGCTTTCTGGTGAGGATGGCACGGCGCTCGCTTATCTCTCTCATGGCGGCCATGGCTGTATCTCAGTGACGGCTAACATCGCACCGGCCTTGTGCGCAGCGGTGCACGAGGCTTGGCAGGCGGGCGATCCCGCAAAGGCGCTGTCCCTCCATGATACGCTCATGCCCCTGCATGATGCCTTGTTCGTGGAAACCAGCCCGGCACCGGTGAAGCATGCTGCAGGTTTACTTGGCCTTTGCTCGCCCGAGCTCAGACTGCCGATGGTCAATATCGGCGAGGCCACCGCTGACGGCGTGGCGGCGGCGTTGAAGTCAGCGGGTCTGCTTGGCGAGGGTGTTACCCGGTGGCGGGTAGCGACGTAACTCACAGGGCGGTCGCCCAGAATCGCAAGGCGCGGCACGACTATTTCATCGAGGACAGCCTCGAAGCGGGCCTGGTGCTGGTCGGCACCGAGGTCAAGTCGATGCGTGCTGGGCGTGCCAGTCTTGGTGATTCCTATGCCGAGGCACGCGACGGTGAGATGTTTCTACTCAACGCTAACATCTCCCGCTATCCGGCGGCCAATCGCCAAAATCACGAGCCGATGCGGCCTCGCAAACTGCTCCTGCACCGGCGCGAGATCGCGCGGTTATCAGGCCTCGTGCAGCGTCAGGGCTATACGCTGGTGCCGCTCAAGCTCTATTTCAACGACCGCGGTCGTGCCAAGGTAGAGATTGGTATTGCGCGCGGTCGCAAGCAACATGACAAGCGCGAGCGTGAAAAAGAGCGGAGCTGGCAGCGCGAAAAAGGGCGCCTGATGCGTGAGAGAGGGTAATCATGACGAGGTGGATCATGGCGATCTGCCTGGGCCTGCTGACGTTGGGCTCGGCGAATGCAGAGGGGTCCGGGTTTGACTTCAATTTTACCTCGATCGAAGGCGAACCCATGCCGATGTCGCAATATCGTGGGCGACCGGTGTTGCTCGTCAATACGGCGTCGTTTTGCGGCTTCACACATCAATACGAGGCTTTGCAGGCCCTGTGGGAAACCTATCGCGATCGTGGTTTGATCGTGCTCGGCGTGCCGTCGAACGATTTCGGCGACCAGGAACCTCACGGCGAAGCTGCGATCAAAGACTTCTGCGACGCCAACTATCAGGTCGACTTTCCCATGACAACTAAGCAAGTGGTGAAGGGTGAGGGTGCACATCCGCTCTATCGTTGGATCGCCGAGCGACTCGGGGCCAGCGCGGCGCCGCGCTGGAACTTCCACAAATACCTGCTCGATCGCAACGGGGCCGCAATCGGCGCCTGGCCGTCACAGGTGGCGCCGCTGGACACGAAGATCGTGGAAGCTGTCGAGCGAGCGCTTTGAGCGAATAAACGGATAAGTCGGCGCCGAGCATAAATTTTGCGATTGCGAGTTTGTTTACGGTTCGACCTCGCCAACAAGACCTTCGGCGGACTGATGCATAGGATCACGCCGGCCAAAGCCAACGTCATCAAGCCCGCAGGTGTCGCCAAGTCTTTTGAAGGCGGGTGGTTACGAGATAGAGCGGCATTTTGATCTATTGCGTTAGTCGGGGTTTCTTGACCCCAAATCCCTTGCACATCTAGAGCCCGACATTCAGAATCCAACACTTGCTGGGAATACCGCCTGACTCGTGGTCGTTAGTTGAGATCGCGCGGCGGCACCGAGGCATAGGGAGAGACCTCCTGCACACGCTCTATTACATGCCCGGCCGGGCGAACCTTGCGCCGCATATACTTCTCCAGGAGACGGGTGTCCCTTACCGTCTTGCGCTGGTCGATTTCGAAACGGAGGCCCAGCGTGGCTCAGAATATCTGACCCTAAACCCGAACGGACGCGTGCCTACTCTGGTTGATGATGACTTTGTCATTTACGAAGCCGCCGCCATTACCATGTACCTCGCCGACAAATATGGCAAAGCCAGATTGGCGCCTGCACCGGAAACCAAAAGCCGGGGGAGGTACTATCAGTGGATGACACATCTGACCAATTCGGTGCAGGAAGCATTAAACCAGTGGTTCCACCCGGACCACTTTGTCAGTGGCGCTTGTGTAGAGAAAGCGTTCAAGAGAAATGCCGAGAAACGGCTCGAAACGTTGTGGACCAATCTTGACGACACCTTATCGGGATCACCTTACCTTCTGGGAGAGAGCTACAGCGCCTGCGACGCCTATCTCTTTTTTCTCACATGCTGGCAGACCAGACTGAAAAAAAGCATGATCCGAGAACGGTCGAATTTGGCAAAATTCTTCGAGACTGTGGCGCAGAGGCCCGCTGTCAGGCGGGCGTTAAAATGTGAGGGAATAACGTCCTGGTATTCATTAGTTGACGACTGAGCAGACGTGCCTCAGCGCAGCACCTCCGCGTCGTTCGGGCAGCCGGCAGCCCGCCATTCCTCCAGCGCCTGCTCCATGGTGAGGAAAACCGCACCGGCTTGAGCGAGGCGGGCGATGAGGTGTTCCAGCATGCGCATGCGGTGGCCGCGACCGATTACCATGGGGTGGCAGGTATAGGTCAGCACACCCCAGTCAGTATGGTCGCACATGTAGAGGAAGTCCTCGATCCAGTTTTCCAGCACGGCGCTGGCGTTCATCAGGCCGGGCAGAATGGAGCTTTCGGTGCGCACAAACTCGAAGTGAGGATAGTCATCTAGGGTCCAGCTAACCGGCATCTCGACCAGCGTTGTCTCGCGCCCGAAGCGGCTGGCATCTTCCTGCTCGATGACGTCACCTTGGCGCGCGTAATAGGGCAGGCAGTCATGGCCCATCATGCTGCTTTCGTAGGCGAAGCCGTTGGCGAGCAGAAGCGATACGGTGTCTGGCGACAAATCCCAGGACGGCGAGCGATAGCCGCGCGGGGTTTTGCCGCACAGCGCCTCGATGGCTGCGTTAGCGCGTTGCAAACTAGCTTTTTCTGCATCGCAGCCGAGCTGTGCTGGTGGCACATGTGTCCAGCCGTGATTGCCAATCTCATGGCCGGCGGCGACGATCGCTTCACAGGCTTGGCGATAAGTTTCGATGGTAATGCCGGGAATAAACCAAGTGGCCTTTATGTCGTACTGCTGCAAGAGACCCAGGATACGGCGTGTGCCCACAACCCCGAACTCGCCGCGCGAGATCGGCGTCGGCGTGGTCAGGCCGCGCGCGATCCAGCCCGATAGAGCGTCGAAATCGAATGTCAGGCAGACCAGATGCCGGGACATGGCTCTGCCTCAGCGCCGCGGTGGTCGTACCAGCAGACCGACGATGGTGTCCTCGCCGAGCGACTTGCTGGCTTCGAGGCGGTGCAGGCCCTCGACGAGTACCAGCCGCCCGTCGCCTTCGCGGACCAGGATGGGCGTCTTTTGACCATCATCGAGCATGCTCTCGGCGATTTTCGCAACTTTGGCCGCGTCAAGAGTCTTACGCTTGGCGACAGGGACGTAAATCTGTCTGATCTCGAACTTCTGGTCCTCCATCCTGCGGCTCCTCGGCAAAACTCAGAAGGGATATCAGCTTTTCTCGGGCGCCAGTACGGATAGCCGAAATTGGCGCCAGCATCGTGATTCCCAACGCAATTATGCGTCACTTTCCGACCAAAAGCTGGTCATGTCCTTCATCCCATTGTGTGGCCGCAGTCTGCCACGGAACGAAGCCAATGCAAATTTAGGTGGGATTTCCGACCAGCAGCGGCTGCGAGGTCCAGCTGTCGCCATGAGCCGCGATGCAGCTAATACCGTCTGGCTGGGTAATGAGGATGGTCCAGGTTCCACCCTCAGAGACGAACAACTCGTACACGGCTTCCTTGGCATTGCCGAGCCCAAGACCGACCGACTGTTCCTGATAGCCCTTCGCGAGCTCGGCGATGGCTGCATCATGCGGCAGGCAAAGGTTCGGCTGATCAGCTTGCACTGCCCCAATGAAAGACACTAACAGGACGGCGGAGATCAGAACGGTGCTCAGATAGCGTGTCATGATCGTGCTCCTCGCTACGTTGACATTCCCCAATGCCGCAAGAGGACGATATATCCGCCCGGCAATCAGTGACGATCGTCACCATTTTGCCGCTTTATTTGCCAAGTGCTGGAAATCAATGGTCGGAGTGAGAGGATTTGAACCTCCGGCCCCTGCCTCCCGAAGGCAGTGCTCTACCAGGCTGAGCTACACTCCGACCGGGCCCGCTTATAGTGGGTCGGGCGGTTATATAACGCTTGCGCCACGGCGCAGCAAGGGTCAGTAGGCGCGCTCAACGGCGAAATCCGCCGCATCCCCCAGGGCACTGCGATAAGCATTATCCGGAAAGCCATCCAGCGCCGCGCGAGCGCGTTCGGCATATTTCTTGGCGCGGGTCAGAGTGTCGGCCACAGCATTGTACTTATCGAGCAAGTCGATAGCCTGTGATAGATCGCTGTTACGATACCCACCATCTTCGAGCGTGCGGCGCCAGAAGCTGCGCTCGCGCTCATTGCCGCGGGCAAAGGCGAGCACAACAGGCAGGGTGATCTTGCCTTGGCGGAAGTCGTCGCCGATGGTCTTACCGAGCGTCGCCTGGGCCGCGGTGTAGTCGAGCGCATCGTCGACCAACTGGAAGCTCATGCCGAGCGCCTCACCGTAGTCGTACAAAGCCTGCCGCTGCTCGGCCGTGCTTTCGCATACCACGGCACCGATCTCGGCGGCAGCAGCGAACAGCCGCGCCGTCTTGGCGGTGATGACAGCCAGGTAGTCGGTCTCGCTAGTGCTAGTATCGTTACTGGTCAGCAATTGCATCACTTCGCCCTCGGCGATCACGGCGCTGGCGCCAGAGAGGATTGCCAGCACTTCGAGCGAGCCATCCTCGACCATGAGTTGAAAAGCGCGGCTAAACAGAAAGTCGCCAACCAGCACGCTGGCCTCGTTGCCCCAGATCGCGTTAGCGGTGGCGGTGCCGCGGCGCAAATCGCTCGCATCCACCACGTCGTCATGCAACAGGGTGGCGGTGTGAATGAACTCGACACAGGCGGCCAGTGTCTGGTGTCGCTCGCCTTCATAGCCGCAAAGGCGCGACGCCAGTAGAGTGACTATGGGACGCAGGCGCTTGCCACCGGAGGCCGTAATATGCCCCGCGAGGTGCGGAATCAGGGAGACCGGGCTTTGCATACGCTCGATTATGAGACAGTTAACCGCCGCCAGGTCGTCATGGACAAGGGCCTGCATGGCAGCAAGCCGGTCCACCGCCTGAGGTGCGCAAGTGTCGCCCTGGTGCTCGATACTGACGGCTAGCGCCACGGCTGATATCCCCTTTGCGGCCACCGGCCACAGTTGCCACTTGACGTCCGCCGTGGCGCTCTGGAGCATAGAAGCGGCGGGCCTTAGCGGTCAAGCACCGCCAATGCAGCAGGACGGGAGCGGTGAAGGAACTCTTGCGAACGAATGACATGATACGGCTGTCTTGGCTGTCAGCACTTCTCAAAGACGCCGGAATAGATGCGATTGTTCTGGATGGCCACACCAGCGTTGTCGAAGGCTCCGTCAATGCCATCCAACGCCGCATAATGGTGTTTGACGACCATTGGCAAGAGGCGCGCCAAGTGCTGGAAGATGCCGACGAGGTCTAATGACACGCTTCTCGGGGGCTGCGTAAGGCTGCACCAACCGGCACACGGCTACCGCGCCGCTATCGATCCGGTGTTGCTGGCGGCGGCAGCACCCGTGCGGCCCGGTCAGTCGGTGGTGGACCTAGGTTGCGGGCCGGGGGCGGCGGCCCTTTGCCTGCTGTGGCGGGTTGCAGACTGCCAAGTGATCGGTGTCGAACTGCAGGCTGACCTTGTGGCACTAGCAAAGAAGAATGCGTCCGTGAACGGGCTGGAGAACCGATTTTCAGCAATCCATGGCGATGTGGCGGTGCTGGATCGCGCGACTTTGGGCCACGTCGACCACGTGATCAGCAATCCGCCCTATTTGCCACAGGTGCTGGCGGCACCCGACAAGAAGGGCGATGTGGCGTTTGTCGAGACGGTGCCGCTCGCCATATGGCTCGGAGCAGCATTGGATGCCGTACGCGAAAAGGGCTGCGTGACCGTGATCCATCGCGCCGACCGCCTCAATGAAATTTTGGCGGCTTTGCATGGCCGTGCCGGCGACATTGCGGTGCTGCCCCTGTGGCCAAAGGCCGGAGCGCCGGCGCGACGTGTTATCGTGTCCGCTCGGCGCAGTGTGCGAAACCCGCTTAGGCTCTTACCTGGGCTTGTCTTGCACCGGGCTGATGGCTCCTATACGGATGCGGCAGAGGCAGTGTTACGCCGTGGCAAGGCGCTGTCGTTGGATGCCCCGCTAAATGACGGAGATGAATGATGGGCCTTGGCTTTTTGCCCTTCATACCGAAACCACCGATCGTGGCGGTGATTCGCCTGACCGGCATGATATCGCCAACGCCGCAGGCTTTTCGCAGCAACCTCAATCTTGCCGGATTGGTGCAACAAATCGAGCGCGCCGGTCACACACGGGGCGTACGCGCCATTGCCCTGCAGGTAAACTCGCCAGGCGGCTCGCCGGTACAGTCCGAGTTGATTGCCAAGCGCCTGCGCACGGTTGCGCGCGAATCCGATCTACCGCTATTTGCTTTCGTCGAGGACATTGCCGCTTCTGGTGGCTATTGGCTCGCCTGTGCCGCTGATGAGATATACGCCGAGCGCTCGTCGTTGATCGGCTCTATCGGCGTAGTTTCGTCGGGCTTCGGCTTTACCGAGGCAATCGAGCGATACGGCATCGAGCGGCGCGTGTACGCCCAGGGCCGGCACAAGGCGATGCTCGACCCGTTTCTCCCCGAAAACGCCGATGACGTAGCGCGACTGGAAAGCCTGCAAAAGGAGATTCATCAGGCCTTCAAAGATCATGTGCGCGATCGCCGCGGCAAACGCCTGAAAAGTAAAGACGATGGAATTTTCGAGGGCGATGTTTGGACCGGTGAGGGCGCGCTGGCCCTGGGACTGATCGATGGTATCGGCGACATGCGCACCGTCATGCGTGATCGATTCGGCAAGAAGGTTAAGCTGCGCCTGATGGGCCCGCAAAGAAATTGGTTTCGCCGCCGTCTCGGCATGAGCCGGCCACCGACTTTCGACCTCGACCCGTACTCGGTGATCAGTGGAGTGTTTGCCGCCGTGGAGGAGCGCGCGCTCTGGGCACGATTCGGACTCTGATGCGCAGCGCTAGTAGTCCGCCGCACTTTGAGCTAAGACTGCGCGGACGATGCCAATAGCGAGTCGCTCCCGATGTTCGGATTCAGCCTGCCTAAGCTTGTCTTCACGGTTCTCGTCGTCGTGGTCGTGTTCTATGGCTTCAAGGCGATTTCCCAGTTGCAGGAACGCCGCGAAAAGCGAGTTGCGAACCGTGCTAGTGCACGAGGTACCGACGCGACGACAAAGCGCTCGGCCGGTGTCGAGGACATGGTAGCCTGCACCACCTGCGGCACCTTTGTTCCGGCCCGCAGCGCCCGCTCCTGCGGTCGTGGCGACTGCCCCTATCCGGCCTGATCGTGAGGCGCTTGACCGGCCTCACTGGCGGTCCTATGGTCTGCCCGCGCCGCTTTCTCACAGCCCTCTGACCTCACCGTGATGGCCGCTTCCCACAGGCATCCAACGAGCTTTCAGAGCCTGATACTGACACTTCAGTCCTATTGGGCCGAGCATGGCTGCGTGCTGCTTCAGCCCTATGACATGATGGTTGGTGCGGGCACCTTCCATCCGGCAACCCTGCTGCGCAGCTTGGGACCCGAGCCTTGGAACGCCGCCTACGTGCAGCCATCGCGCCGGCCCACCGATGGACGCTATGGCGAAAACCCCAACCGACTGCAGCACTACTACCAGTTTCAAGTCATCCTCAAGCCGTCTCCTGACGACATCCAGGCGCGCTATCTCGAAAGCCTCGAGGCGCTTGGCATCGATGGCGCGCGCCACGACATTCGCTTCGTTGAGGACGATTGGGAGAGCCCGACGCTGGGCGCCTGGGGTCTAGGCTGGGAGGTCTGGTGCGATGGCATGGAGGTCTCTCAGTTCACTTATTTTCAACAGGTCGGCGGCATTGATTGCTCGCCGGTCTCAGGTGAGCTCACCTATGGGCTTGAGCGGCTGGCCATGTATGTTCAGGGCATCGAGAACGTCTACGAGCTCGATTGGAACGGCGCCGGTGTGAGCTATGGCGATGTGTTCCTGGAGAACGAGAAGCAGTACTCAAAACAGAACTTCAGTGCCGCCGATGTCGATATCCTGTTCCGCCACTTCGGCGATGCCGAGACCGAGTGCGAGGCGCTGTTGGCCCAAGACCTACCGCTGCCGGCTTATGACCAATGCATCGCTGCGAGCCACCTGTTCAATATGCTCGATGCACGCGGCGTTATTAGTGTGACCGAGCGCGCTGCTTATATCGGGCGCGTGCGGGTGCTGGCCAAGCGTTGCTGTGAGAAATGGCTCACCGTCCAGGACAGTGACGATGGCTGAGCTGCTGCTAGAAATTTTTTCAGAAGAGATACCGGCGCGTATGCAGGAGCCGGCGGCTGAGCAGCTGCACAAGGCGGTGGTAGAGCTGACTGGCGTCGAGGATGTGTGGACCTACGTCACGCCGCGGCGGCTGGTGGCGGTCGGCGACGGCCTGCCAACGGTACAGCCTGACGTGACAGAGGAGCGCCGCGGCCCGCGTGTTGGCGCGCCTGAGAAGGCGACGCGAGGCTTTCTGCGCTCGGTTGGCCTCGATTCCCTGGATCAGTGCGAGCGGCGCGAGGACAAGAAAGGCACGTTCTATTACGCGGTTACGCGCCGCCAAGGCCGGCCAACGGCGGAGATTCTAGCCGAGGAGATCCCGGGCCTAATCGCGAACTTATCCTGGCCGAAATCCATGCGCTGGGGTGGAGGCAGCCAGCGCTGGGTGCGTCCTCTGCACAGCGTGTTGTGTCTTTTTGATGGAACCGTGGTGTCAGGCAGCCTGGCGCTAGGCGGTTCAGCTAACAACATCGCTTTCTCCGACCAGACCCGCGGCCATCGCTGGCTGGCGCCGGAGCCCATAGTGGTGCGATCGTTTGACGACTATCGTACGAAACTCGCTGCGGCCAAGGTAGTTCTCGATACCGAGGAACGGCGGAAAAGCATACTCCATCAGGCCGATGCGCTCGCGGCGGATGTCAACCTCAGCCTGGAGCGGGACGACGCGTTGCTGACCGAGGTAGCTGGACTCGTCGAATGGCCGGTCTGCCTGCTGGGGATGTTCGACAAGGCATTCCTCACCATGCCGCCGGAGGTGCTAATCACCTCAATGAAGAGCCATCAGAAATATTTCCCTCTACGCGATGCCAACGGCGCACTCACGAACCGCTTCGTCGTGGTTTCTAATATGGAGACAGATGACGGCGGCACAGCGATTTGCGCTGGCAACGAACGGGTGTTGCGGGCACGCCTGCACGATGCCCGCTTTTTCTGGGAGCAGGATCGACAACGCAGTCTGGAGAGCCGCACAAACGATCTTGAAGGCATAGTCTTCCATGCCAAACTAGGTAGCCTTGGCACGAAGGTGACGCGGCTCGAAGGGTTGATGCCGAGCCTGGCAGAGGTCATACCGGGTGCCCACGTCGCTCTGGCGGTGCGGGCTGCAAAATTGTGCAAAAACGATTTGCTCAGCGGCATGGTCGGCGAATTCGCATCACTGCAAGGCGTCATGGGCCGTTACTACGCTCAGAACGATGGCGAAAATGCCGCGGTGGCAGAGGCGATCGCCGAACAATACTTACCGGCCGGCCCGTCCGACCGCTGCCCCAACGCACCGCTCTCGGTGGCGCTGGCGCTGGCCGACCGGGTCGACACGCTTGCTGGCTTCTTCCTCATCGACGAACGGCCGACGGGTTCCAAAGATCCTTTCGCGCTGAGGCGCGCCGCCCTCGGCGTCATTCGCCTGATTCTCGATAACGGCCTGCACGTGCCGTTGCGATCCTTGTTCGAAGGTGCCGTCGAAGCGTACAGTCAGGAGAGCGATACGGCCAGCGTCGCAAACTCTATTCTCAGTTTTTTTGCCGATCGCTTGCGCGTGCACATGCGCGAGCAAGGGCTGCGCCACGATGTCGTAAGTGCCGTCTTAGCGGTCACCGAAGACGACGACTTGACGCTGCTCATAGCGAGGGCGGACGCGCTGCGTGGTTTTCTCGAAAGCGACGACGGCGCGAATCTACTCACCGCTTACCGCCGCGCCGCGAACATTGTCCGCATCGAGGAGAAGCGAGACGGTATCAGTCATGATGGCGACGTAGATGAGGCGACTCTGGCAGAGAACGAGGAGCGTGTCCTGCACTCCAAGTTAAACGAGGCGGGCGCAACGATCGCGACTGCCCTGTCGGAAGAGAATTTCGCCGTAGCGATGCGCGCGTTAGCAGCTCTGCGTACACCGGTCGACAACTTCTTCGATGCGGTCACGGTCAATGCTGATGATGCGGAACTGAGGCAGAATCGTCTTCGCCTGTTGTCGGGCATCGGCGCAGCGCTAGCCACTGTTGCCGATTTTACGCAGATCGAGGGCTGAGAAGCACGATGAATAAGTGGGTCTATGGATTCGGCAGCGGCTCTGCCGAAGGCAACGCAGAGATGCGAAAGCTTCTCGGTGGCAAGGGGGCAAACCTTGCCGAGATGAGCAATCTCGGTCTGCCAGTACCGCCAGGTTTCACCATTACCACTGAGGCATGCAATAGCTATTACGACAACGACAAACGTTATCCGGACGGCATGAAAGATGCCGTAGCGGGGGCTTTGAAAAAAATAGAGGCCGAGACGGGTATGTGCTTCGGTGCCCCCGCTAAGCCCCTACTGCTGTCGGTTCGGTCGGGTAGTCGCGCTTCTATGCCGGGCATGATGGACACGGTGCTCAATCTCGGTCTCAACGACGAGACCGTTGCCGGGCTCGCGCAGATCAGTGGAGACGCCCGTTTTGCCTATGACAGTTATCGCCGCTTCATTCAGATGTATAGCGACGTGGTGCTCGGCGTGGCACACCACAATTTCGAGGACATTCTGGAGGTCTATAAGGAAGACCATGGCTATACACTCGATATCGATCTCGTTGCCGAGGACTGGCAGGCCGTGACGAAGGCCTTCAAAGACAAGATCGCGTCAGAGCTCGGTGAGCCTTTCCCGCAGGGGCCAGAGGATCAGCTCTGGGGCGCCATCGTCGCAGTCTTCGGCAGCTGGATGAACCAGCGTGCCATCACCTATCGGCGCCTGCACGATATCCCTGGGCATTGGGGCACTGCCGTCAACATCCAGGGCATGGTGTTCGGCAATATGGGCAACGACTGCGCCACAGGAGTTGCCTTCACCCGCAATCCTGCCACTGGTGAGAAAACGGTGTTCGGCGAGTATCTCGTCAACGCCCAGGGTGAAGACGTGGTCGCTGGTATCCGCACGCCGCAGCCACTGACAATGGCCGCAGGAGACGGCGGCAAGAGCGTCGCCATGGAGGCGACCATGCCCGAGGTCTATTCCGAACTCAACGCTGTCTTCGAACTCCTGGAAGGCCATTTTTCCGATATGCAGGACATCGAGTTTACCGTGCAAAAGGGGCGCCTCTATATATTGCAGACGCGGGCGGGAAAGCGCACTGCCGCGGCGGCACTTAAGATCGCCGTGGAGATGGCGGAAGAGGGCCTGATCGACAAGGTCCAGGCTATCAGGCGGGTTGATTCCGACGCCCTTGAGCGACTGCTGCATCCGACTCTCGACCCTGATGCGCCACGCAACGTGCTGACACGAGGTCTCGCCGCTTCGCCGGGCGCCGCCTGCGGCGTGGTGGTTCTCAACGCCGACGAGGCCGAGCACCGTTCCCGTGCCGGCGAGGACGTGATCTTGGTCCGCCTTGAGACCAGTCCTGAAGATATCCACGGCATGCATGCGGCGCGCGGCATTCTCACCGCACGCGGCGGCATGACAAGCCACGCCGCTGTGGTTGCCCGCGGCATGGGGCGACCTTGCGTGTCAGGTGCCGGCGAGCTGACAATCGACCACGATGCACAAACGTTTTCGGCCGGCGTCACGACCGTCAAGGCAGGTAAAGTAATTACGATCGACGGCTCGACGGGCGACGTGATGCTCGGACGTGTGCCAACCATCGAGCCCAAACTCGGTAGCGAATTTACCACCTTGATGTCGTGGGTCGATGAGGCGCGAGCGCTCACGGTGCGGGCTAATGCCGAGACACCAGAAGATGCACGCACCGCGCTCGCCTTTGGGGCTGAGGGCATCGGGCTCTGCCGCACGGAGCATATGTTCTTCGACGAGGCCAGAATAATCGCCATCCGCCGCATGATCATGGCGGAGAGTGAAAAAGAGCGGCGGGCAGCGCTAGCGGAAATCCTACCCATGCAGAAGGCAGATTTCGTTGTGCTCTTCCGTATCATGGCCGGCCTGCCAGTAACCATCAGGCTGCTCGATCCACCGCTGCACGAGTTCCTGCCGCGCACCGACGACGAAGTGGCCGATTTAGCACGGGCGACGGGACGCAGCGAGGCCGAGGTGCGCACGCGCGCCAGTCAACTTCACGAGCTAAATCCCATGCTCGGTCATCGCGGCTGCCGGCTAGGACTGAGCTATCCGGAAGTGTACGAGATGCAGGCGCAAGCAATCTTCGAGGCTGCACTTGAAGCCGGTTCTGAGAAGGGCGAAGCGGTCGTGCCGGAGGTGATGATCCCGCTGGCCGCGACCCGTCGCGAATTCGATCTCCTCAAGGCCCGTATCGTCACCGTCGCCGACGAGGTTGCGAAGGACAGCGGAAAGGAACTGAACTATCTCGTCGGCACGATGATCGAATTGCCGCGCGCCTGCTTGTGCGCGGGAGAAATCGCTGAGACCGCCGAATTCTTCAGTTTTGGGACCAACGATCTGACGCAGACCACTTTCGGTATTAGCCGCGACGATTCGGTACAGTTCCTTGCCACCTATCAGGAACTTGGCATTCTGACGCACGATCCGTTCGTTACTCTCGATCAGGATGGGGTCGGTGAGCTAGTGCGCATGGCGGCGGAGCGCGGCCGGGCCACACGCGAGTCCATCAAGCTCGGCATTTGCGGAGAGCATGGAGGCGACCCGGCGTCCGTTGCCTTTTGTCACGAGGTCGGTCTCGACTATGTCTCGTGCTCCCCCTATCGTGTGCCCGTGGCACGCTTGGCAGCCGCCCAAGCTGCGATAGGACCCCCACGCAACGAGTGATAGACTTGTAAGTAAGGTCGCTGGCTGCCCAGCCGCAGCGCGCTTGTTCGCTTAATACTGCGCCCAGTCCGGCTTGATTGGGGTCAACAGAGCGTCGCCGGCGGTTAGGGGCTGGCCAGTTTCGGAGGCCTTTTTTGCATATTCGAGGCGCAGCATCGCCATGCCCTTGCCAGCATGGCCGGAGCACATGCTGCCGACGTCGATCGAGCCAAATCGAATAGGCGTGTCCGGTGCCGGCACGGGCCCTTCTATATCGACTGGCATGAGGCGGCGGCGGATGGTGCCGCGGTGCTTCTGCCGGGCCGTGTTCTCCTGGCCTACGTAACAGCCTTTATCAAAGTCAACGCCATTGAGCTCCTCGAAATTGCTTTCCAGTAGGAATGCCTTATCCACGAGCATATCACGGCTGCCGTCTGGGATACCGAGCGACAGCCGCAAGTCGTCGAAGGCGTCCACCTCGCAACGGACATAGCCCGCCGAGGAGAGCGTGTTCTCCACCTCAGACCTGGGTAGAACGACCCGCCAGCCAAGATCCCTCAGCCGCGGGTCCGCGAACAATGCGCCACCGCCATGGTCGAAAATAGGCGCCGAGCGAACGCCAGGCAAAGCGACGACCTCGAAGCGATCCGTGACATCGCTGATCGTCACTTCGGCCCGCAGGCGATAGATACTCAGGCGCCGAACAAGATCAGGCAGACGGTCGCGTTCGCAATCGAGCGCCAGTCCATCGCCGAAGAGGAAGACGAAAAAATCGTGCAGGTACTTGCCTTGCGGGTTCAGCAGAGCCGCATAGACAGCAGTATTCACTGAGACCTTGGTGACGTCGTTCGACACCAAGTCTTGCAGAAAACCATGGGCCCCAACACCTTCCAGCAGAACCACGCCGCGGTCCCCAAGGACGACATAGGCCTCGTCACACATCGATTCACACATTTTCTAGATGTTACTTAAGGCGCACGCACGGGCAGCGCAAGCCCGCGGGCTGCTTGGCAAGGGATGGTGCGCGGTCGTATAACCACACCATGCTTGTCTCCTTCATCGACGAGTCGATTCCCTATGACGGCCACAGCCCAAACAGTCAGCCGCTTGGCGGCGGCGAAAAAGCTTTGGCGGGCCTGGCTGCGGCATTGGCGCGGGCGGGTCATACCGTACGTGTATTCAACCGCTGTGCCTTTCCCATCGTTATCGACGGTGTCAGTTGGCAGCCCCTTGATGACTGTCGTGCGGCCCAATCCGACTGGTTGATCGTGCACAAAGATCCGCGCATGCTGGGCCGCATTGCCGATGCTGAGCGGCGGGCGCTGCTACTGTCCGGCTCAGCGGAAGCCTTGGGCGATGTACGCCTCGAGGCATTGGTCAAAGATTTTGAGCCCACACTGATCTTTTTCGGCAAGGCACACAGCTGCTCCTTGCCGGCCGCCCTACAATCGATGGCTTCGGTGAGCTTGGAACTGGGTGTCTCTGAGTTTTATCGCAAGGCCGCGCCGATGGCCCCGGTCAATCCACCGCGGGCCCTTGTCACTACCCATCCCGGGCGCGGCCTTGATTGGTTGCTTGATGTCTGGTGCGAGAAGATCTTTCCCGAGATCCCCTGGGCCGAGCTCCACATCTATTCCACGGTGCTTGAACGTGGTGCCCTAGGCGCAACCATTCCGGAGCGTCTGGTACCGGTTTTCAACAAGGCGCGTGCTGCGGAGGCACAAGGGGTGAGACTCAAGCGCCCGCTTGGCGATGCCGAGATGATCGACGCCTATCGTCAGGCGCGCGTACATCTGTATCCGGGCAGCGAACGCGACATGCTGTGCAGCACACTGGCCGAAACCCAGTCGGTCGGTCTGCCTTGCGTGGTACGCCCACTCGGCGCCACGAAAGAGAGAATGCGAGATGGCGAGAGCGGTTATCTGGCTGAAGATGGCGATGCCTTTGCCGCTGCGGCAAAGGCGCTTCTGCTGGACACGGACATCTTCAATAGCTTCAGCGAGCAGGCCCGGGCGAGCCAGGCGAATGGAAATTGGGACCATGCTGTTCGCCAACTGACGCAGGTCATGGTGTGAAAATTCTCTTCATCACCTCGACCCGCATCGGCGACGCCGTGCTGTCGTGCGGGTTGCTGGGCGCCTTGATAGACGATCACGCGGATGCGCGCATAACCGTTGCCTGTGGGCCCGCCGCAGCAGGGCTGTTCGAGGCTGTGCCGCAAGTCGAACAAGTTTGGGCGTTCGGCAAGCGACGCTGGGCTGGCCATTGGCGCTCCCTGTGGCGTGCCAGCGTCGGCCGACGCTGGGACCTGCTCGTAGATTTGCGCAATTCTGTCATGCCGTTTCTGTTGTGGGCAAGGCGCAGGCGCGTCCTGCGCAGCCGGCCTGACGGCCGCCATCAGGTTGAACGTCTTGCGGAAGTGTTGGGTCTTGAGCCACCGCCCGCGCCACGCATGTGGATCGGCGAGCACCATCGCAAGGCGGCGCTGCAGTGCCTGGGTGAAGATCAGCCCTTGCTGGCGCTGGGGCCCACGGCGAACTGGCGAGGCAAGGAATGGTCAGCCGAGCGCTACCGTGAACTAGCCAGCCGCTTGACTGGGTCGATGGGACCGCTTTCTGGCGCAAGGGTCGTCCTTCTGGGCGGTCCGGGCGAGGAAGCCGTCGCGGCCAAGGTAACGACGAATGGTGCCATAAACCTGGTTGGCCAGCTAGATTTGTTAACAGCAGCGGCAGTCATCGCCCGCTGTAATCTCTACGTCGGAAACGATTCCGGGCTGATGCATATCGCCGCGGCCACTGGCATTCCGACCCTCGGCCTTTTCGGCCCCAGCCGTGAGGAGAATTACGCGCCCTGGGGCGTGCGTAGCGCAAATGTGAGGACACCCGAAAGCTTCCAATCGCTAATCGAGGCACCGGATTACGACCACTGCACCACGGACAGCCTGATGGGCTCTCTCAGCGTCGATGCCGTAGAGGCGGCGGCCCTGTCCCTATGTGAACGCTGCCAGGTCTCGGAGCCGTGAGCAGCGAGGCGCTATCTCTATCGGCTGTGGTGGTGGCTCACAACGAAGCACACCAACTTTCGCAATGCCTAGAATGCCTTTGCCTAGCGGATGACATTGTCGTGGTACTCGACCGTTGCAGCGATGACTCAAGAACCATTGCCGAGCGGTTTGCGCAGACAGTTATCGAGGGGGCGTGGCCGATCGAGGGCGCGCGGCGCAATGTTGGACTCGAGGCCGCGAAAGGCGATTGGATCCTAGAAGTCGATGCCGACGAGCGCGTGCCCGAAGCCTTGTTCCGCGAGATACGCAAGACTGTGGCATCGGCGGCGCCAGGCTACTTTCTCGTTCCATTAGATAACTATATCGGCGATCGCCTGGTCAAACACGGTTGGGGCGGCTCGTGGGGCGTCGGCGCGGCGCCGCGCCTGTCGAGCCCGGGTGCGAAGCGCTGGGGGCAGCAACGGATACACCCTAGTCTCGCGCTCAAGGGACCGAAGCGCTGGTTGACCACGCCAATCGCCCACTATGTCGACCGCGATCTGAACGACATGATGGACCGCCTCAAGCGCTATACGGATGCCAGCGCAGCAGATCTCAGGGCGAGTGGGAAGCCCTCGCCAGCGACGTGGTGGATCGTAAGGCGCAGCATCGGGCGCCTTTTCAAGTGCTATGTCCTGCGCAAGGGCTATCGCGAAGGTGGCTACGGCCTGCTGATTGCGGTGATGGCGGCGCTTTATCCCCTGCTGTCGCACTTCAAGGCGTCGTTGGAAGGCGACGAGAATACTCTGTTGTGAAGCTGATGCAGACCATGGCCGGCGCGCGCCATGGCGGCGCCGAAGTGTTCTTCACCCGCCTTGCTGGCGCCTTCGCGCGGCGCGGTGTCGAGCAGACCGTGGTGATTAGGCCCGAGCCCACGCGCGAGACCGTCCTGGCAGGCGAAGGCGCGACAATCGAGACGCTACCCTTCGGCGGCTATTTCGATTTCGCCACCGCCCGCGGCCTGCGGCGTCTGATCGAGACAAGACAGCCTGACATCGTGCTCAGTTGGATGAATCGGGCGACGCGAGCGACGCGCCGAGCGCGACGTGGATGTTCCGCGCCCTTTATCCACGTGGCCAGGCTCGGCGGCTATTACGATATCGCCTACTATGCCGACTGTGACCACCTGATAGGCAATACACCCGATATAGTTGACTATCTCGTGCGCGAAGGTTGGCCAGAGACGCGCGTCCATTACCTACCGAATTTTATTGATGCGACTGCCTTACCCGCCATTCCACGCGACACCTTCGACACACCGGACGATACTACTCTTATTGTTGCTATGGGTCGATTGCACGAGAATAAGGGTTTCGATGTTCTGCTTCAAGCACTGGCAGATCTCCCGGGACATATACTTTGGTTGGCGGGCGAGGGGCCTTTGCGTGGGGCGCTGGAGAACCAGGTAGACGCAAATGGCATCGCGCGCCGGGTGCGTTTTCTTGGTTGGCGCGATGATATTGCTGCGTTGCTGGCGGCGGCAGACGTCTTTGTCTGTGCGTCGCGCATAGAGCCGCTTGGCAATGTCATCATAGAGGCTTGGGCGCATGGGGTACCAGTGGTCTCTTCTGCTGCGGAAGGCCCATCGCAACTGATCGACCACGACCACAACGGCTTGTTAGTGCCCAAGGAAGACAGCTCAGCGTTGGCGGCGGCTATTCGGCGGGCGAGCGCGCCCAATCTCGCCAAAGCTTTGACGGTCGCGGGGCTGGCCAGCTATGAGGCGACTTTCACCGAAGATGCAGTGGTCGCACGTTACCTGGAGTTTCTGGAGCGAGTGGCCTGATGTGTGGCATCGGGGGCATATACGCCACCGACGGCGCGCCGGATATAGCCGTGCTCGATGCCATGGCGAAGGCGCTGGCGCATCGTGGGCCAGATGGTGGTGGGAGACATGTCTCCGGGCCGGTCGGCATGGTCCATACGCGCCTTGCCATCGTCGATTTGGAAAGCGGCGACCAGCCCATTGGTGAATGGCAGCATGATGGCGGCGCGGTGCTGGTCGCGAACGGTGAGATCTACAATGATCCTGAACTACGCAGCCGGCTCGACGATGTCGCGTTTGCAACAAAATCGGACTGTGAGCCCCCTTTGCACCTCTGGCGCCGGCATGCAGATTCCTTTGCAAACCATTTACGTGGCATGTATGCCATGGCAATCCATGACCGAAACACGGCCCGCCTGATACTGGCGCGGGATCCCTTCGGCATCAAACCGCTATATGTCACCGAAGGGGCGTTCGGTGTAGCATTTGCGTCAGAGCCGCAGGCGCTTCTAGCTGCGGGTCTGGTGGCACCAGCCATCGATGAACAGGCACGAGATATTTTTCTGCAATTGCAGTTTTCCAGCGGCAAACGGACTCTTTTCGACGGCATAGAGCGCGTTATGCCAGGCGAGACTTTGGAAATCTCGAACGGGAAAATCATCACGCGCCAACGCATTCAGCCATTACCGCGGGGCCGGCACAACTTCGCTAGCGAGGAAGAGGCGATGCACGCCTTCAACGCGGCGTTGGAGGATACCGTCCGCTGCCACCGCCGAGCCGACGTACCCTACGGGATGTTCCTTTCGGGAGGACTAGATTCAAGTGCCGTGCTGGCCATGATGGCGCGCCTCGATTCGAAGCCGGTACTGGCCTATACCGCCAGCTTCCCTGACACGAGTGCTACGGATGAGCGCGTCAGAGCCGCAAACGTTGCTGTGGCAGCCGGTGCAGAACACCGCACGGTAGAAGTCACCGCGGCGGATTTCTGGCGGACCCTGCCGCGCATTGCCGCAGCCGTGGACGATGCCTGCGCCGACTATGCCATCGTGCCGAGCTACCTCTTGGCGGAAACGGCGGCGCACGATGTAAAAGTGGTACTGACAGGTGAGGGCGGTGACGAGATGCTGGCTGGGTACGGCCGCTACCGGGCGGCCCTACGTCCACGTCTGTTGGGTGGCAAGACCATGCATGGGCGCGGTATTTTCGATAACCTAGGTGTCCTACGGCAGAACCCGAAAGGCTGGCGTGACGATATTGCCGAGGCCGAGCTTTTAACTCATCGCAAGAACAGTCGACTTCAAACTTTACAGGAAATCGACATCGCCGAATGGTTACCTAATGATTTGCTGACCAAACTAGATCGTTGCCTCATGGCACATGGGTTGGAAGGCCGAGCACCGTTCGTTGATGTGCGCTTTGCAGAATTCGCCTTTGCCTTGCCAGACAGGCTGAAAGTGCAGGGGCGTTTGGGCAAGTGGATTCTGCGCCGCTGGCTAGCCGATGCCTTGCCGGCGGCAGAGCCCTTTGCCGACAAACAGGGCTTCACCGTTCCGGTCGGCGATTGGATGGCAGGTCAGGCGACACGTCTCGCACCGCTTGTTGCGGGACAGCCGGGGATCGCAGAGATCTGCCTCCCTGGCAGGGTCGACGTTTTATTCGCGCGCCTCGACAAGAGACGCATCTTTGCCGCCTGGACCTTGCTGTTCTACGCACTATGGCACAGCGCCCACATTCTCGGCATGGCCGGAGATGGCGATGTTTTCGATTGCCTTGCCGACTCTGCCAGGTGGGGTTAGCGCTATTGAAGAAAGAAGC